>Ga0208784_1000058_pt1 | contig 47981 bp, 61 predicted proteins | sample DEB19_08_DNA_FD_184531 | JGI IMG/M metagenome (GOLD analysis project Ga0208784, IMG submission 184531) | Aqueous microbial communities from the Delaware River and Bay under freshwater to marine salinity gradient to study organic matter... | ecosystem: Environmental > Aquatic > Marine > Coastal ... | reverse complement strand
TGCAGCAAGGGTTGCTGCGAAAGCGGATTTAAACATAAGTACCTCTATATTTTCTCGCAGAGTTTTCCTGCGGATGTAAGGAGTCTCGACATGACTCCGTTGATTCGTGTGACTAATGCGAGTATTTGAGGCTTCATCACGAACTTATTTATCTTAATCCTGTTTATGAAAATTGTCAAGTACTTTGTGATGGATCTGATGGTTCAGTTATTCTCCCAAGGTATGGATCATAATTCATATATTCTTTTATTTCAATTTGAGCACCATTTTGATGCCAAAATTCACTCAAAAGAGTGTAATTTTGTTTATGGTAAATATCAATGTGTTCGGGGTGAATAGTAGATCCCAAATCAGTTTTATAAAGAAGAAGAGGAATAGAATAAGTATTTCCCGAATTATAAATTAAATCATCAGCAACAGGTCTTGGTTTAACACCATTATCAAGTTTATATTTTTCTCCACGAACATGAAACTTTAAAAGTTTCTCCGCATGGTGACGGGTAATTAAATAACAAGCTGTAGAAAAATCATTCACAAATCTTTTGTGAAGTCTTACATGTATATTTCCAGTACAAATAATTGCTATTTGAATTACGTCCCAATCGTAAGGAATCTGAGAATAAAAATCCATCCAAGTAAAATTCCAGTATTTTACTAGATCCAAATCACAATCATCTTCCATAATAATTGCATATGGACTATCCGATGTTTCGTACCAATGTTTAATTGCTTTTAAGTGAGATGTAACACAACCAATTTCACCTGAACTCATCATTTCAGGATAACGTCCAACAATAATATCGCTTAGGTCATCTTCACGACCATCATAAGCAGAAATACGAGTATAATTTTCAACTTCCCAATACTTAAATTGATCCTCCATATACTTTCGTCTTTCTGGTTGTCCATCAAGATTTAAGTAATAAATTGGTCCAATATTCTTAAGTTTATATACAGACTTATTTTTATCCATTAGATAATCTCCCAATCATCACAATAAAGATCTTTAGTATCTTTGTCTGCATATGCAGGACCAAACCACATTTTTGGCGCAATTACTTTTTTATTTGGATTTGAAATCAACCAAGCACCCCACCAACTCATACTACTATTAGCAATAATAGCATGAGAACATAAACTCATCAAACACAAATCAACATATGGAGTATAAGATCCATCAGAATACTTATCTTGTGGTTCTGAAATATAAAATCTTTCGTCAGAAAAAAATTCTTGTTCTTTGACCCATTCTGGGGAATCAGAAAAAACAATTACAGGTTGATTGTCTTCAAATCTAGAAAGTGCTTTTTCATAATATTCAATTGTTTGTACTGGGTGCTGATCAGAACAATTAACATATGCCCATTTAAATCCGCGAGGATCAACCAAATTAGGATCGCCTCTACGAACATGAAGCATTATTGGATCTTTAATATCTAAAATAAACTCTTTACAAGGATTAATAATGTCATCATGAAAGGTAAAATCCTTTTTTACAATTTCAGAAATATGTTTGAAATATTTTTCTGACTGGAAAAATCCATAAAGACTTATTTCATCTGGACAATTTAAAACAAGTTCATCATCATAATGAAAATGTTTTTCTATGGAATATTTTTCACCTTCAATGAATCCAACAGGAATATGATCCAATTTAAAACACTGGTGTAAACTATAATTTTCAATTCCTTTATGACTGCTTGGAGGGATACAAAATTCATAATTGTGCTTTGCCGCTATTCCTCTCAGAGCAGCAAATTCAAACATTTGATTTCCCAGTCTTCCAAGATTTCCTAAATGATTAAATCCTATCATTTTGTTATACTCTATTACTTTAAAAAACTTTCATCAACGATATTAAATATAGAATTCTTTCTACATTCATCATTTTCGTCAAATTTGAAATTAGAATACCATTTAGATGCTCCATACAAATGAATGAATTTTTCGTCAAAAACTTCAAACATTTTATCTGAAATTTCACTATAATATTTTTTATTAAAAACCTTTTTATTTAATAATTGATTTTCTAATAAAATATAAGAATTTCCAAATGTATCTAAGTATTGCTCATTATACATTCCTGGAAAAAAATTTAAATTAAATTTTTTAATTTCTTTAAATTTAAATCCAAAAACCACAGTAGAAAAATAATTAATAACTCCGTTATCAGTAGTAGTCCCAAATATATCATACTTACTAAAATACGAATCAATATCAAATTTATCAATCAAGAAGATATCATGATCTAAAAATAAAACCGTATCATCAACGGATAAAAAATTATCATATATCCACTGCATAGAACTCGCATGATTTTGACTATTTCCCAAATTTGTTTCTCTTTGATGATCGTAAATGTCAATATTATACGTAGAACATATTTGATGAAACTGCTCTGTATATCTATCATCTATATGATCATAGACAAGATAAAATTCAAAATCACCGACCATATTTTTTTGAAAAGACTGGTATTGCTTTTCCAACAAATCTGGTCGGTTATAACCAAATACAAATAATTTATTCATATTTTTTTCTCATATCATTAAAGACTTTAGATATTCCTTGTTCTATAGAAGTTTTAGGAATCCACCATTTAGTGATATATGTATCAGCTTGATTCCTCTTATCTAATTGAACAGAATCTTTCTCTTCAGAAGGTTTTATAGAAATGTTATACTTTCCAATTAAAGCAAATTGTCCTGCAATTATACTAGCAATATCTTTAATTTTTGTATAATGAAAACTTGTAATATGCAAGTTATCTTCATAAGTAAAGTCTGTATAATTTTCCATTACAGTTTCAAGTGCTTCGCAACAATCTTCTGCGTAAAGAAAATCTCTTTGTTCTTCGCCGTCAGTCATCATATCAATGACACCAGTTTCAAATCCTTTACGAATAAAGTCAGTAATAACGTGCGCCTTTTCTTGATCCTTTTCAATTCCATAGACATTCCAAAACTTTACTATTAAACCATTCAAAGATTTTGTATAAAGTTCTCCTACATTCTTAAGAACTCCATATGGAGAATAACTCATATTACTCATTTGAGATGACGCAAAAATAAATCTTTTATTATGCTTTTGCAAAAGAGTAAAGGCATTTGTCATCAAACGAGCATTGTTGTTAATGAAATGGAACGTGTGTTGGTATTTTTTCAAATACCTAGATCCACCAACATCAAAAGCTAGAAAAAATACAAAATCACTATCAGATATAACTTTTTCTAAATTTTCATTTGGAATTATGGTCAAGTCTTGTTCTTTTCCATTAATCAAATCAAACTCATAAACAATATGACCTTTATTACGCAAATACTCAGTAAGATATGAACCTATTTGTCCGCTTGATCCTAAAATTGTAATTTTCATAATGTTTATCAGAATTCAATCTTAATAATTTTTGAAGGAAGATCAGACTCATTGGACACAAATTTAATCCTATTAAAAAATTTATTTTCTAATGTTTCTTTAACTTGATCAACCACACAATCAAGGTCATTCACATAAACAACAAAACCAGACATTAATAACTCAATACACAAATCGTATTGTTGACTTTCAGTAATAATATCTGTTCCTTTCTTGTATGAAATATGATCAAAATAATATGGAGAATTATCAGTATTTTTAGACACAAAATAATTTTTTAAAAATTGAAGATGGCTTTTGTTAAAATTATCAGTGGTCCTTCCAACATTAAATTCGCATCCTACACTTTCTGCATAGGAAGCAAATGATCTATTGTCCCTAGGAAAACACGGACCTCCAAATCCATATCCAAATTTCAAATACTTATTACCAACTCTAGTATCATTACCAATTGCATTCAATACATTACTAATTTCATTTTCCATTCCAGACAAACACATTACTTGCCCAATAGTATTTGCAAAACTAATCTTTGAAGTAAGAAAACAATTTAAGGCAATTTTTGTAATTTCTGCAGCCTTTGTTGACATTGTACAAATATTTGGAATATTCGTTTGTATCTTATAGTATATTTCTTTAATAGTATCAATATCAGTGTTATTATTTCCACCAATCAGAACCATATCAGCATTTACAAGATCTTGGATAATAGACCCCTGTGCTATGAATTCTGGATTATATAAAACATTGATTCCATATGGTGCCAAATCTTCCTGAATTTTTTCACAATCTCCAGGATTGGTAGTACATCCAACAACAAATATTTTATCTTTTACATTTGTAGAACTTTTAATATCTTCAACTACATTCCATACTGAACTTATATCATACTTTCCATTTGGAAGTGATGGGGTAGCAACAAGAGTATAAATTACATCACAAGTTTCAATTATTTCTTTATTATTAAAAGTTGCTGTAAGATTTTTAGATTCAAAAAGATATTTTTGAACCAAAGGTTCATTTGTCGAAATGATACGTTGATTCAAATTATCGACATAATCTTTTCTAATGTCAGAGACAATTACTTCATATCCAGATTTTTCTAAAAGAAGAGCAAAACAAATTCCAAGTCTGCCTGCTCCAATAACTCCGATTTTCATAGTTTAAAAGTGGGAATAGGATTCATTTTGTGTTTATTTTGATTATTAAATTTTTCAAGTAAAGATATTGCTACAGATTCTTTTTCACTTAGTTGGTTTACTGGAGTTTTTGTTCCATATTCCATTGCCCATTCAAGCATTTCATATGAAGTTCCAATTTGATCTTCATCCGTTCTTCCATCATCCCAGAGACCATCTGTAGGTTGTGCATCAATAATACGTTGATCTACACCAAGATGCTTTCCAAGTTCCCATACTTCAGTTTTATAAAGATCTGCGATAGGAGCAATATCAACTCCACCGTCACCATATTTAGTATAGAACCCAATACCATAATCTTCAACTTTATTACCAGTTCCAACTACAATACCACCAACGCAAGTTGCAACTTGATACAAAGTTACCATACGAAGACGTGATCTACTATTTGCAAGAGCAAGATTATTAGATCCAAACTCTTTCATAGTAAATTGAAAGGTATCAAAAACTTTAGTAAGATCAAATTTATTCACTACAACATTGCTAAAATTTGATTGCAACCATTCTAAATGAGCATCAGATAAAGTTTCTTGCTCTTCTTTTTGTAAGATTGGCATACCCAAAGCATAAACGGGTAAACCAGTTTTTGCAGCAAGAGTTGAAGATACTGCAGAATCAATGCCACCAGAAACTCCGATGACAAGAGATTTTATATTATATAAAAGACAATAATCCTTTAACCATTCAACAATCCGATCTTCTAAAATAGAGTAATCATTGATCCTATTCATATGTTCATAAAAATTGAATTATTATCCTACATTTTACCAGATTTTACTGCATTAGTCACCCAATCATTCAAAGAAACTTTTGGTTCCCAATCAAAAGTAGTAGAAAGTTTTTTATTATTTGCTAGCGTAATTCTAGACTCACCAAGACGGGGAGGAATGTTAATAGTATTATCAGATATCATTTTTGCTATTTCATTGACAGAATGATTAATCCCTGTGCCTACATTATAAACTTGACCAAAAGATTCTGATGAAACTTCTTTTGTTGCTGCAAGAACATTTGCATTTACAACATCAGAAACATGAGTAAAATCTCTACGCTGTTCTCCGTCACCAACAATAGTTAATGGTTCTCCTGAATTTTTTTGACGAAGAAAAATTCCAACAACAGGCGCATATTGTCCTTTTAATGGTTGTCTTTCCCCATAAACGTTAAAATATCTAAAGATAATTGTAGGAAGACCATAAAGTTGAGTATACATTTTACACAACTTTTCACCATTAACTTTAGATACTGAATAAGGATTTAAACAATCATCTGGTTGAGTTTCTACATTTGGAAAAATATTCATTCCATATGCAGAAGAAGTAGATGAATACATAACCCGTTTAACTTTTGCTTCACGAGAACATTGAAGAACCGTACAAGTACCAACAGAATTAATACTAACTGCTTGAATTGGATTTAAAATTGCAGGTTGAATCCGCGCCTCTGCTGCAATATGAAATACGTAATCTACTCCTTCATAAAGAGGGCGTGTGTTTTCATAATCACGAATATCATACTTATAATTTTGTGCGTTAGGATTCCAATAAAATTGTTCATGAACATCCGAGTATTCATTATCAATTACAACAACTTCATGACCAATTTCTAACAACCGATCAACAAGATTGGAACCAATAAATCCTGCACCGCCAGTAACTAGTGATTTTGTCATTTTACTTTAAAATATTTTTGAAGGATACCAATAAGATTTGTTATATGTAAAACATTCCTCAGATGGATATGAACTTAATTTATTGTCCGTACCATTAGAACTTGTCTGATAAAACATTGGATTATCAAAACAATAAACATTATAATACTTTTGAATGTCAGTAAATCCAATGTCAATATAGTCTTCTATTAAATATTGATGGTAAGAAATTCTCTGACAAACAGAAACATATTCTGGATTTAAATATAAAATAGAATGCGTACCTAACATATTATAAACTCGAAAAATATTTTCGTCAATTTTTTCATACTGAACAAAGGGTCCAGAATGTCCATTCATTCTTCCCCAACTCGATACTCCCAAATAAAGAGCATCACAATCATCAGGAATATCTACAACTGGTTTAAAATCTTTAATGTCAATATCATCTTCAAAAATAATAAAAGGAGGTTCTATCTTATTCAATGCATTATAATGTGCTAAAGAACAACCTCCTTTATTTCCTGTGGGATGAACAACTCCAGGTACTCTGATTACATTACTAAACCCCAAATCAGTTAAAGTTTTTTCAATTTTTTCCCCCTTTTCAATGTCTTTATCTAGATTGATATAAAGAGCAGGTATTTTTCTAAGATCTAAGTTCATTGTGATTTTTCTTTAGTGCTATAATTTTTGGTTCATATGGATAATTTGTTCCATAAAACTCTTCAGCATAACAATAAGATGGAGTCAACTCTAGAGTTGGAGGATTATCTAAAAGATATCTATTCATATAAGATTCATCATGCCATAATGCAACAATCCCTTTATCGAGATCAGTATTAACTCTATCAGCAATAACTTCTGCCATTTTGATAAAACTATTTACTTCTCCACCATTAAATCCCCCTGCATAATAAGTTTTACCTTCACCACAAGGAACATATGCTAAAGACTCTGGATTTCTATCATATGACATAGTATCAACTGTATTAAAAGATTGGTATGGATGCATAGTTGCAACAATACCATCGGATAGAACTTCCTCACCAACAAGATTATCAATTCTCATATCAGCATCAAAATAAAAACAATAATCATGCTGAAGAATAAAATCCTTTTCTTTAATAAAGTAATTATATCTTTTAAGAGTTGGCATTGGCCAAGGTTCATGCTCAATATAATGAACTCTCACATTATCAGATGTTTCAACTTCATGGTCTGTAAAAAGAAGACAATTAATTTCTGCTCCAGGTATAAATTTTTCCGAAATATCATTATATAATTTTTCTACAAACCGAAGATATTTGTTTGTAGCGATTGTTAAAATACAAATTTTCATTATTTTCTTTTAATATAAAACGCATCGCCCCAATTATACCAACTTTCTGGCCAATAAGTTTCAACTCTTTCAAAATTATATTGCGAAAGAAAATTATCAAGTTCATCAATCATTACATTTCCCTCATAAAGTTGATCTCTATTTACTTCAGAATAAATATAATCTATTTTTTCTAAAGTCTTTTTACCTCCTTTAAAAACTTCTAGTTCATACCCCTGCACATCAATATTAATAAAATTTGCATTTTGTATATTAAAACTATCTAATAATTTAACTTCGACATCTTCAGTTCCCTCAAAATGAATCCAAGGCATTTCAGTGATGTGATTTTTTGGTTTTAAAATGGAGCTACTCATAAGATTGTTATCACTTAGATACATAGTAGCAATTTTCTCTTCACTACCCAAAGCAACTTGATATGCTTCAATATTTGCATTTACTTCAGATAACCTTTCTTCAAGAATATCAAAATTTTTAGATAATGGTTCAAATAAAGTTATATTTTGTATTCCGTGATTAATGTAATCATTTACTTCACTTCCATGATGAGCACCTATATGAATTACTCCTGTTATTTTTAAATCATATTTCCTAAAAATTTTAGGAAAATCTAATAGCATAGTCATAATTATTTTTTAAAAATTTTTAATAAGTTTTCTATTGAAACTTTATATGATAATTCAGTTTCAATAAGTTTTTTGGGATTATAAAGATTTATATTATCATAAAATTTATCAAAAATCAATTCGAGATCAGAAAAAGTATAAAACTTTTCCCCGCACTCAGAATTCCAATAAGGAACAGAAGATGCGGGAACTTTAAAATCTTCTCCAAGATAATCCCAACATTTAGTATCCCAAACTAAAAGTGGAATATTAATAGACATCATTTCTTGAATCGCAACTCCTTGACTTTCTGTATTATCCAAAATAAAACAAAATTTTGATAATCCAACTGCATTTAAAAAATTTTCTTCAGAATAATTACCATAAGAAAATGTTTGATAAGTTAATCCTTTTGAGGATAAAAATTTTTCAACTAAGTATAATTCTTCGGATGATCTATTTTTAAAATAAATTAAACAATCATATTCTTTATTTTTCTTATTATATTTCAATAAATCAGGAATACCACAAGCCCAAATATCTACTTTATTTTCAGAAATATTTAATTTATTAAGATATAAATTCTTTACCCATTGAGATGGTACTATTATTTTTTTATAATATTGAGGATTATTGATTAAAAAATTACCATAAAAATCATTTTCAAATGGCCAAACTTGAGGACCTATGATACAACTATTATGTTCTAGTTTCTCATGCTTAAGATATGCAACTTCGTGCTGATATTGCAACAAAAAATTATAAGAGTAATTGTTTTGATTAATCGAAAATGGAATATTTTCTTGCTCTAAAGCTTCTATAGTATTCTTAACGACTTTTTCTGGTCCAGATTTTCTACCATTAGTATAATTCCAATAATACTCTTCGTACCAAAGATTAATCATTTCTAATATCTTTTATTAATTTAAATCCATTATCAACACAGTATGATAAGTATTTTGCCATTTCCCCAGTCTGAACAGTTATATTTGCTGTCGCTAAATGATCTCCACCATACTGAAGTGCTTTTAAACTGCTCCACATAGAAGTATCATTAGAAGGATGTGGAGGAACCCAAGTCTTTAGATCAGTATATTTTTGAAGCATATAAGAAAAATGAATATCTTCCCCACAAAGCATCGTCCAAGGTTCTACTGCGGGTATCTCTCTCCAAAATACAGAAAGAAGGTCTCTAGCAAAAAACCAAGAATGACCGACAATATCAACCTGAATTGGTTCTTGATTGTTTACTTGCCATCCAAATTTTGCAACTTCTCCATTTTCCAGTAAATCTAACTCATAATTTTTATTTTTAAACCTGAGACCAATGCCACCAAGCAGACCAGGATGAGTTTCATAGGTATTCAAACAATTTTCCAACCATCTATTACCAGGTATTGTATCATCATCTAAAACACAAATATAATCCGTTCTAGCGTTTAATGCATAAGCAAATCTAGCCCATACACCATAATTGTAATTACTCAAAGATGCATTTAATTGAGAATAAGTCTCTTCATCGTAAGAAAATCCAGGTACAGTGTTTTGCCAATAGAATATTTCCTTTACAGGAACGGTTTGATTTTTAATTGCTTCAACTTGCTCCTTTAGGTTATTTCTCTTATACCCATTAAGAACAACAGTAATCGTTTTATCCATAAAGTTAAAACCACCTCATTTGTTTAATATTTATTATATGCAAAATTAAATGCATTCTGCATTTCTTCAACATTTCTATTCCAATGTACAACTTCTATATTTTTATGAGAACTATCAATACTTTTATTTACCGTAAATAAAAGTAATTTGGTTTCCGCCTTTCTAGTATTGTCAATATAATCAATAAATTTTTCCCACTCTAGTATAGAATCAGGAAAAATTTTAAATAATGGAGCATAATCAAATACATCAGCATGGTCTCTATAACCAATTTCTTCGACCATTTCTCTACAAAAAATTATCTTTTCAGTAGAATCAATGACAGAAAATAATCTATTCAATCTTCTAAGATATTTTTCTTTCACATAATTTTTTTTATTTTCCCAGTTTCCATCAAAATCATGAGCAGTAAAAGCATTGTAACACGGAGATATAAGACTTTTTGAATTTATAACATACTTGTCTTCAAAAGAAAAAAATTCTTTCCCTTTAGAAAGAATTGCATTTATTGGAAATTTTTGATTTGTATTATTCCAATCAAATGGGTATGCTTCTGTTCTATATCCACAAATATTCAGAACATCGGTAATTCTACATCCACCTAACCCACCAAGATTTATAAATTTCATAATTAGTTTTGAAATAATTCAAACTCTCTCAAATCACGATATCCATTATTTTCTCCCAAGTCAGGTACATGAAGAGGATAATTTTGAAGTAAACAAAGTCCGTGTGCCGCTTGTTGAGGAGTCATATACATATTCCATCCTGTGGTTTTAATATCATCTTCGTGGTACATTTTTTCACTTCTCCCTTCATACCTTGCCTTTTTAAACCACTCTACAGCATCTTCGTTATCAGTAAGAATTATACCACCCTTTCCAATTTTTAAAGTCTTTTTGATATGGAATGACAAACACATAAAAGATCCTGGAATGTACATATTAGATGTTAATCTTTTTGCACAATCCCAAATAGGATAAGGCTCTAATTGATATATTCCAGTCCAATTATTCCTACTCTCATCCCATTTTATTTTTCCGCCAGATTGAATAACAGATTGAGGAACTGAAAGATAAGTTTTTGAGGGGATAGAAACCTCTCCTACATTCAAGTATTTGCAGCACAGAAAAAGCGCATTCGTACAAGAATCTAGTGCAATCGCATAAGGAGCGCCAGTATAGTCTGCAATAGATTCTTCAAACATTTTTACAATTTTATATGGATTGTGTTTGATTTTATAATATCCATGTTCAGTTTTTGATAGGTAAAAAAAGTTCCCATCAAATTTATGAGAAACAAATCCACAAGAATAAAAAGTTTTAAGACTCGCAATGTTGTTATGCAATACTTTAGCAGTTGCAAACGGATGAGTTTTCATAAACTCATCCAACATAAATTTACCTACACCTTTATTTTTATGATCAGGGTGAACCGCTAATCTAATATCACTATTAATTTCCCCAATGAATCCAACAGGAATATCATTTTCAAAACAAATATAATAATTATCATTATATTTTTGCATATATTTGATTTGATCATTTGAAGTTATTTCTTCAGTTGATACAAATCCTTTAAGATTTTCTGGGTGAAATCTCAGTTCTCTAATAAATTGCCAATACTTTTCAGAATTTAAAATAAGATTAAAAGTCATCAGATCCACCTATCCACTATTTTTAATTGAGAAGTATCGTCAGTTGAATTCCAATACTGATTTAAATATGTTCTAGATCCAGTCCACCCTGTCATTTCCATCATAGGATTCAACGTGCTTCCAATATCTATGTAAGTATTTTTCTTATTCATTTTATACAGTTGATGAACTATTAAATTACTCAAACTAGCCGCAGAAACTAAAAAAACATGATCTTCAATAGAATTATCGCATATGTATGATTTTAGTTCTTCTATTATATCATAATTGTTAATAAAACAATTAGTCCCAACTCTAAAATCTTTTACAACTTCAAAAGGAAGTTTATCAATATTTGCACATTCATTTACAACCATTACAATTTTTTTATTAGAAAAAATGGGAACTATTTCTTCTATAAATCTTGGGTAATTTGCATTATTCCAAAGATTTGCAAAAGTCAAACATTCACTATCCCCTCCAGCATTTTCAACAATTTCTTCAAAAATACCACTAAAAGTGCTGCAATGTTCCTTCATTGGAAGTCCTTTGTAGTAGTTATCAGCAACATATGATAATGAATCAATAAGTCTATCTCTGTAAAATGAATGTTTTTCGGGATCAAATAGTTTATGTTCTTCTTTTCCATAATATGCATATCCACGAGATCCATCTAAATTATAACCACTATCGTTTAGTTCCAAATATTGATTATAAAGAATAAATCCTTCCCCGTCAGAAAACCTTAAGAAAGCAAAATTTTCTCCTTCTAATAATTTACCTTTTAACTTATCAAAGTCTTTTAAATAATCGTGTTCTATCATAGTACTAATTCCTTTAAAATTATTTTTCAATCAGAGTATCTTGAATAACAAGAAAATCCAATTCAGTATTTTCCAAAACATAAAAAGCATCTTCAATTGTTGTTAGAATTGGTTTTCCTTTGATATTAAAAGATGTATTTAAAATGATAGGAATTTTCCCAACATTATCCATTTGAGTAAGAATATCATAAAAGAATTGATGCTGATCTTTTCTGACCGTTTGAAGTCTTGCAGTTCCATCAAAATGAGTAATAGAAGGCAACTTTTCTCTATAGTTTTCCCTTACAGTTGGAGCATAACTCATATACTCTGATGGATAAGCATTTTCAAAGTAAAGATTTCGATCTTCTTCTCTACAGACAGGAGCAAAAGGTCTAAACCATTCTCTAAACTTAACTTTAAAGTTAAGAATATCTTTCATATCCTTAAAGGAAGGATCGCATATAATACTTCTATTTCCAAGTGCTCTTGGACCAACTTCAGAATAACCCCTAATAACCCCACCAATCTTTCCAGAACTTATTAAACTTACAATTTTTTCTGGGGTAGATTTTTGAAAATTATACTTTTTACTATAAGTATCTAAAGTATCTTCATCCAAAATTTCAAATCCAGAATATGGATTGGGTTTAATTTTTTGTGCGGTTTGCAACAAATATTGCCCTATAGACAAACCACAATCATTTGGGTTTGGAGGAACATAAAGATCAAATCCATTTTGTGTTAGATATTCTTTTAGTTTTTGATTAAACAGAACATTTAACGCACATCCACCACTAAAAACAACATTTGTTTTTTTATTTTCAAAATACTTTTTAATAAAATCAAAAACCAGTTCTTCAAAAATAAACTGAGAAGTTGCTGCTATATCATAAGAAAGTTGTCCTTCAATACTATGATTAGTTAAGTCCAATCCTATTTCACTACCAAGTTTTTCCAAAGAACCATGACTATAATATCTCCGAATAGGATCTTTCAATTGTTCAACAACTTTCCCATAAGCACAAATTCCCATAACCTTTCCAGCATAAACCAGAGCAGAAGCATCGGAGTTATTGGGAATTTCTTTCATTGCTTGCCCAAGCATTCCGTATGCTACGCCATAATCTATTCTGGAATTGTAAATTTGTTTTAGTTCATCTCCTTTCCCTTCAAATACACAAGTTGAATTAATTACTCCATAATCATTTCCACCACCATCAAAAGTAAAAATTAATGCTTCATTAAATCCCGATTGATAATATCCACACGCAGCATGAGAATCGTGATGAGGCATAAGTTTATATTCTTCACACTCAGGAAATATTTCTTTTACTAAAGCGTAATCGCAATAAAAAATATTATTATAAAGAATTAGATCTGGTTGATTTTTTATATTATCCCTGATATGTATCAGAAATTTTCTTCTTAGTTCTTCAGTTGTACCCAAAGATTCTCCATCAAAATAAGAAGAATAATAAGAATATCTTACCTTTGCAAATCTTTCATATTCTAAAACTCTTAAGTCTCCATTTTTATCTACAAAAGTTGCAGAAGCATCATGAGACCCATATATGCTTAATATATTTCTTTCCATAAGTTAGTACTTTATATAATGATATTTTATCATAGTTTTAAAATAAAATCCAATCATTTGGATAATAATCTTTGTATAAAATTGTTTGGTCAAGACTCCGCGAATACTTTGGTGCTAAAACCTTTTTATCCGAATTTTCATTTAAATAAGCAGCCCACCAACTAAACGTACTATCATGAGATATAATATTGTGATCACATTTTGACATTAAACAAAAATCCAACATTGGATTATTTGTCTCACTATAATAAAAATTATTTCCTACATAGACATCTTTTAAGTACTCAAGATCTTGAGTATTATTTTCTCCTTCTTGCCTAGATCCTCCAGTAAAAATTAAAAAATTAACTTCGGAATTAAAATAAGTTATACAATTTTTCACATAAGTATCAATAATATTTTGATTAGATTGATTATAATCAATATTATCACCTCTTCTAATATGAATACTAACAACTGGTTTTTTTAATATCTTAAATTTTTCAAACAAATAATCATCACAGTATTTTTGCATTTCTGCATTAATAGTTAAATTCCTTTTTATTTCTTCCTGACAAAAATCAAAATATTTTAAATTTTGAAAAAATCCCATCAAATTTGTATTGTCTTCCAAATTAAAAAAATTTTTATCAAATGCCTGGGCACTTCCAGTTATTTGATATTGATCATATGTTTTTAAATTATAAAAATCAATTTCTTCTAAAAACTCAAAGTCAATATTAAAGTTATTTAATAAACATTTTTGTCCGTGCCAAGACCTATCATATAAATTTTTAGGTAATTTTATTTTATATTGATTATGTAAAGATAGTGCCTTCAAAGCAGCATATTGAAATAATTGATTTCCAAGCCTACCATATTGTCCTAATTCTAAAAATGTAATCATAAGTTAAACCTGTACCCAGTTTTCTAAATCTTCCATAATATTTTCAGTCCCATCACCACCTTTATTCCAAACCTTAGGACCAACAACAAATTTTGAATTTGCTAACCATGCTCCCCACCAAGAAAATGAAGAGTTTGCAATAATATGTGCTTTGCATTTTGTCATCAAATAAAGATGTCCAGTGTCCTTATAGTCATTATATTCTTTTCCAACATAAGTAACATTTTTATATGCCACTAAAATATTATCTTTACACCACTCAATATCTTCGGAAAACACATAATAGTCTAGATTAGAATATTTTTTTTGCATCATCTCAATAGATTTATCATAATATTCTTTATCCAAAACCCCGTGAAAATTCAAACAATTTTGGTTATATAGATAATCCCCTCTTCTAACATGGATTGATACTGGCATCTCCTTAGATAAAATATCGCTTTCCATTTTTTTGGTAGAGTCTTGAAAATTTACTTTGAAAGTGAATTCTTTTCGAATTTGATCTTCTACATTTTCAAACTCTTTAATATGCTGAAACCATCCCTTTAACATTACAGCACCATCTGGAGATTCTTCCACATCATTATACGTAAGATTAAAAACATCTAAATCATAATTTCTTCCAGTTATTCCATTCTTTACAACTTTAACTTCTTGTCCTTTATAAAATGAAGTGTCTAATTTTAAATTAGTGAATTGAGGATATTCTTTTAATGCTGAAACTCCAGCAGCATATTGAAACATTTGATTTCCAAGACCTCCTTGAAAATACACATATAAATTCATCTTAAAGACCTCTTATACCATTTATATGTATTTTTAATTCCATCTTCTAACTTAATTTTAGGTTCCCATCCAAGTGATTTAATTTTATCAATATTCAATACCTTTCTTGGAGTTCCATTTGGTTTTGTTGTATCCCAAATAATATCGCAATTATATTCAACAACATCAGCAATAGTTTCAGCAAGTTTTCTAATAGTTACATCTTCTCCAGAACCAACATTAATAATTTCAGGATCATTATAATCTTTCATACAAACAAAACAAGCTTCAGCTAAATCATCAGCGTGTAAAAACTCTCTCATTGCACTACCATTTCCCCATAACACAATTTCAGAATTATTTACTTTAGCACTATGAAACTTGCTAATCATTGCAGGAAGAACATGACTATTATCTAAATCAAAACTATCATTTGGACCATAAAGATTACAAGGCATTATAGAAATAGCATTAAATCCATATTGTTTTCGATATGCTTGACACATCTTAATGCCTGAAATTTTTGCAACTGCATAGGAATCATTAGTAGGTTCTAATGGACCAGATAATAATTCTGTTTCAGAAATTGGTTGAGTTGCATATTTTGGGTAAATGCAAGAAGAACCTAAAAATAAAAGTTTTTTAACTCCATATTTTTTGGCAGTATGAATTATATTTGACTGTATCATCAAATTATCATAGATAAAATCTGCAGGATAATCTTTATTAGCCCCTATTCCTCCTACCTTTGCAGCAGCAAGAAAAACATACTCTGGTTCATTTATTTTAAAAAATCTTTCCACATCATCTTGCCGCCTTAAATCCCAATGAGAAGATGGAGACGAAACAATATTATTATATCCTTTCGAACAAAGCATGCGGATAATAGCGGATCCAACTAATCCCGTATTTCCAGCTACATAAATTCTAGATTGAGTGTTCATAATTTTAATATCTTATCAAGACCAGCATCAAGAGTAATTCTTGGATTATATCCTAGTTTTCTCATACTAGAAATATCAGGACAACGACGATTTGTTTCACCTTTTGGAGCTTCAGAATAATTTATTTTTAAATTAACATTCATTTTATTAATTAACTTATCACAAAGTTGATTAATAGTAACTTCTTCATCATTGCCGATATTATATATTTCTCCATTAACTCCAGAATTTAACAAAATGCCAATTCCAGAACAAAAATCATCAATATGACAAAAAGCTCTAGTTTGAGTTCCATCTCCAAGTAGAGTGATCTGATCCTTAGAATTTTTAATTTTATCAATTAACTCAGGAATTACGTGATCTTTCCCCATATTATCACCATAAACATTATGAGGTCTAAAAGTAATCACTCTATCAAAATAGTCTCTACAATAATGTTGCCCCATCAATTCATATAAAATTTTTGTTCCTCCATAAGAATATCTTGGATTTTTTACATCTGGAATTATTAATGGAACATTTTCTGGAGTTGGTATTATACTCGGTTTTTGATATGTTTCTGATGTAGATGCAATCAATAAATCCCTAATCCCTAACTCTTTAGAAACATCATAAACATTTAATATTCCACGAACTCCTATATCAATTACTTTACTAGGAATAGAATAAAAATTCTTAGTTCCATTTATAAATGCCAAATGAATTATAGAATCAACACCTTTAGACGCTTTATAAAGATCAGAATAATTTCTAATATCTCCATTATAATATTCTATATCATTTTCTACATCTTTAAGATATCCAATATTTCCTCTTTCTTGATTATCTAAAACAGAAACATTATATCCACTTGATAAGAGATATTTAACCAAATGATGCCCTATGAATCCGCATCCACCAGTTACTAATATTTTGTTCATAGTCTCATACCATTTGGAACAGTTGTAATATACTTAGAATTTTCATTTAAAATATTTCTAAAAAATTCAACATTTAAATTCATTTTTTTGCAAAGATAATCCATAGCAGATGTGTCTTTAGGAAGACACACCCCACCAAATCCTCTGAAATTTTTATTACATTCTAAGTACTGAAAATTAATATTAGATCTATCTTTAAGAGCATTTTTTACATTTTCGTAATTTACTCCCATACTTTCACATATCTCATAAAAACTATTAGCAAAAACAATTTCCATAGCATTATGAATATTATGGAAATATTTACTAAATTCCGCTTCAGTTGGTGAGCACATTACAAAATTTTTAGGATAATGACCGTGACTTTCTTTTATAACTTTATAATCTTCCTCAGAATATGTCCCCACTATACATACTTCATGATTTTCCATAAAGTCAGAAATAGCGCATCTTTCTCTCAAAAATTCAGGAACAAAAGCAATTCTTTTATACTTAGACAAAAGATATTCTGTTGTACCTGGCACAACAGTAGATTTAATAGCAATTATTCCAGTATAATTGTATTGAAGTAGTTCGCCAATCACTTTTTCTACGATTGATATATCACAACTTCCATCTTCACTAGATGGAGTAGGAACACAAATATAACATACTTCAGTATCAAGAACATCAGTAATTGATGTATTATGTTTTATATCGTGATAAAAAATATCATTTCCTAATTTTTCAAACCCAAATTTAATTGCACTACCAACTATACCTAATCCAATAATTCCAATATTCATATGATTACCTTAATAAATTTAAACTGGATGATACATAAGAGTCTCATTCATTTTTAAACAAATCCAATCATATGTTTTTTGTATTCCTTCTTCAAGAGTTTGAGAATAATCCCAACCAAGTTCCCTGCGAATTACATCATTATTAGAATTACGCCCACGAACTCCAAGAGGAGCATCTAACTTGTGCATTTTTTGTACGGTTTTACCAGCAACTTTAGCAGCAGTATCTACGAGTTGATTGATTGTGACCATTTCTTCTGATCCGATATTCACTGGACCAATAAAATCAGATTCCATCATGCGACGAGTTGCCTCAATACACTCATCAATATAAAGGAATGATCGAGTTTGTTTTCCATCTCCCCAAACTTCAATCGTTCCGCCTTCGGGGGGTAAGTAAGCAACCTTACGGCAGATTGCTGCTGGTGCTTTCTCTCTACCACCTTCCCAAGTCCCCTCAGGTCCAAAAATATTATGGTAACGAGCAACCCTAACAGGAATGCCGTAATTGCGGTTGTAGGCGAAGTAAAGGCGCTCTGAGAAGAGTTTTTCCCATCCATACTCAGAGTCTGGATTTGCGGGGTAGGCGGACTCTTCACGACAATCAGGATTATCTGGATCTAATTGATTATGCTCTGGATACATACAAGCAGAACCAGAGTAGAAAATTTTAGTTTTATTAACACCTTTAAAATCATTAAATTGTCTAACTGCCTCTAGAACATTTAAATTAATAGTTACTGAGTTGTGCATAATGTCAGCATCATTCTCACCAGTAAAAACAAACCCAGCACCACCCATATCTGCAGCAAACTGATAGATTTCGTCAAATGGTTCGAGATATTGTGAAGCAACAAAATGATAAAAGTTTCCAAGATATCCCTTGAATCGAATTACTTTTTCGACAAAGTTCATATCCCTCAAGTCACCCTGAATAAACTCATCTGCCTGAGTTTTAGAAAATTCAGGAAACTTAAGGTCTACACCACGCACCCAATATCCTTCAGATCTCAATCTTTTTACCATATGAGAACCAATAAATCCACCAGCACCAAGCACAAGTGCTGTTTTCTTATAATCACTCATAATTTTTTTCTTTGTACAGATTAATAACTTCTTCTATATATTCTATCATAGAATCCGTAATTACGGGAGAGCATCCCACAAAAAATACATTATCAAGAACTTTCATTGCATTTGGATAATTAAATGCAGATTCAAGATGACGATACGCAGGATGTATCAGAAGATTTCCTGCAAAATAGTTCCTTGTTTGAATTTTATTATCTTCCAAAAATTTAACAAGTTCAGTTTTATCTCCGTCACAAACAATAGGAACACCAAACCAACTGGTTTCAGAATCGGGTAATTCATCAACTACACGAACACCAGGAATAGTTTCAAAAATTTGATGAAGTCTTGCCTTGTTATATCTTCGAAGATAATGAATTTTATCAAACTTTTTAAGTTGAACAGATCCAATCGCACCAAGCATATCAATTGGTTTTAAATTATAACCAATATTTCCAAAAACATATTTGTGATCTACAATTTTATCATAACCAATCAACCAATTATCAAACCTTTTTCCGCAAGATCCACAAGATAAAAGATTTTGTGATCCAACACAATAACAATCTCTTCCCCACCAAGCAAAACTACGAGCAAGATCTACAACCTCTTTAATGTTAGAAGATACCATACCACCCTCAATTGTAGTGATATGATGTGCTGGATAAAAAGAACAAGATGCTGCTACAGCATGATCTGTTAAATATTTTCCTTTCCACTTACTTCCAAGACTATCACAGTTATCTGCAATCAAATGAATATTATTTTCATCACAGATATTTAAAATCTCATCATAATCATAAGGATTTGCAAGAACTGGAGAAGAAAATAGTGCTCTAGTTCTAGGAGTAATTTTTTTACGAATCTCCTGAATATCCCAATTCAAATCTGTATAATCAATATCAACAAATACTGGTTTTAAATTATTCTGAATAATTGGATTAAGTGTTGTTGGAAAACCACAAACAGAAACAATGATTTCATCCCCATCTTGCCAACCAAAATATTTTTTCAGAGCAGCAATCATTACAAGATTTGCTGAACTTCCAGAGTTAACCATTACCGAATGTTGAAAGTTAAACTTCTTAGAGAATTCTCTTTCAAATTTATTTACAGATTCTCCAGAAGAAAGCCATTTTCCAGTTAAAAAAGTCTTAAGAGCAACTTCTATTTCTTGATTATCCCAGTATGGTCCAGAATAAAATATATTACTTTCTCCCTTTACATAATCATTATTATAAAGATAAGGGAAAAAATTATCACTACCTTCAAATAAATTGTCAATAAAATTTTTAATTTCTTGTTTCATTTGGCATCCATTAGCATTTTCAATCCAACTTCAATAGGAATAGTTTGTTCAAATCCTAAAGATTTTAATTTTGAAGTGTCCATCCAAAAATCTTTAACTTGAACGAGATTATGAAATTCTGGGGCATCTACTGAAGATATAGTAGATTTTGATCCTAGCATATTTTTTGCTTTTTGTATAATATCACCAATTTTAGTTGGAATTCCACTTCCAATATTATAAATTGAATTTAACTCACCTTTTTCCAAAACTAAATTTATAGCAGAACATATATCATTTACATGCATAATATCCCGCAAAGGAGTTCCATTATCATACAGAAAAACTTCTTCATCTTTTTTAAGAAGCTCAATCATATATTGAATTGCATTCTTCTTTTTTGAAGTTTTATTATCACCTATCCCATAGACATTACAAAGTCTAAGTATTCTATAATTAATCTTATAAGTCTTACAAAAAGAAATTAATAAGTCTTCAGCACATTTTTTTGTAATAGAATAAAAACCAGTAGGAGAACAGTGGTACTCTTCTTTTGCAGGAAGATCTGTTTTTCCATAAACAAACCAAGAACTAATAAAATTAAAAGTTATATTTTTTTCTTTACAATTTTGTAAAACTTCACACAGTATTTTGATATTAGTATCAACATCTATTTGCAAATCAGAAAAAACATTGTAATTATCTACGGTACTAATAAAATATAATATTTCATTTGTTTTTGGATCTCTATCGTTTCTATCAATTTTGACCACTTTTGTTGGAAACATTTTACAAAAGTTGCTCCCAATAAATCCAGTTCCACCAAATACTGATAACATTTTTAATTATTTTATAAATTTAAATTTTTTATTTGAAGAATGATCTAAATCTTTGTAAAGTTTAAATCCATTATTCACGCAAAATTCAAGATAATCTGCCATTTCTCCAGTTTGTTTAGTAATATTAAATGTTGCATTTTGATCATCACCATACAACATTCCTTTTAAACTACTCCACATAGAAGTATCTTCTGGAGGATGAGGAGGAACCCAGGTCTTTAGATCAGTATATTTTTGAAGCATATACGAAAAATGAATATCTTCTCCACAAACCATTGACCATTGCTCACCAGGAAGTTCTCTCCAAAATACAGATAGAAGATCTCTAGCAAAGAACCAAGAGTGTCCTACAATGTCAACTTGAACTGGTTCTGTATTATTACCAGAATTCCAGGGAGCACCATCCCAACCATATCTACAGTACCTTCCATCAGGTAAAGTATCAAACTCATATCTTGAGTGCTTAAACCTGAGACCAATACCACCAAGCAGACCAGGATGAGTTTCATAGGTATTCAAACAATTTTCTAACCAATGAGATCCTGGAATTGTATCATCATCAAAGACACAAACATAGTCCGTTCTAGCATTTAATGCATAAGCAAATCTAGACCAAACACCATAATTGTAATTGCTTAATGCAGAATTAAGTTGAGAATAAGTTTCTTCATCGTAAGAAAATCCAGGTACAGTATTTTGCCAGTAGAATATTTCCTTTACAGGAACTGATTGATTTCTAATAGACTCTACTTGTTCTCTTAAATTATTTCTTTTATATCCATTAAGGACAACAGTAATAGTTTTATTCATATACTTACTTACAATCTCTATTACAAAATAAAAGACCTGATTGAGAAAGATATTGACAGTTATCTTTCTCAGTAGCAATTTTTCTAATATTTTCAGTATCCTGGATCATTAAATAACAATTATTTTGTTGCATTAAATTGATCCAATATTCCGAAAGTTGGCAATTAACATGATTATATCCATCTTGATATGGTAATGCATGAGTCATACAAATATAACGACCAGACTTAAAAGTATCAATTATATTTTGAACATATTTTTCATCTATATGCTCAACAACTTCCATACAATGAACCAAATCAACTTTGGTTTTAAAAGGACCATTTTGCAAATCCCATTGAACTGTTGGATATAAAGAATGTTCTATATTTTCAGATAGTCCATCAAAAGCAACAGTTTTAATTCCTTTTCTATGAAAATACTCTGCGGAATGTCCTACTCCACTACCAACATCGAGAATAGAAGAAATGCAAAATCTTCCAATTAAATATGACCAAACCTCAGGAGAATATGTATTCGGATCTCCTTCTAAAAAATTACCTCCCAAGTGCTCTTTATTTGCACTTCTGAGACCTTCATATATCATTTTTATGAGTTAAATTTGTATATCTATAATTATACAAAAAAAGAGGAGTTTATGCAACTCCTCTTATGTAACTCAGGCTCGCCACCAATTCTTTAACTGGAAATTGGAAACCAGGCGGAGAAAGAATTCCCCATCCGCACCACTTGCTCTTGAGAGAAGCAAGAAACTCATTAAGGGGTCATTTTGACTCCACCACTTAGTTTTAAGAAACTAAGAAAAGTTGAATTACTTTTGATATCTCGGTAATACCAAAGAATCCACATAGGAATAGTACATCCCAGAGTTTAAGTTTAATCGCAAAAGGTACTGTGAGTAATCCCCCAACAACTTTTAACATTAAACCGTATTTAAAATCTCCCCACAACATAGTTTGATAACCGATTATGAGAAGAAGATTTCCAAGATAACGTAAAATACTTGTCTTGGACATAGGGGTTTTGCTCCCGACCAGGGCTAGTTTTAAGTCATACCGGGACTCATTCCTGGACCACCCGGACCATATTTTAGATTTGTTGTCATAACATATCTATCTATATCCGAATTACTTTTTTCTGTTTTGTGATTTAACCATCCAGGAAAAATTAGAACATCATTTGTTTTTACTGGAATTTCAATCCAAGGATATTGATGTTTTGTTTTTTTGAAATATGCATTCTCAAGAACATCATTCCACCTATGATACTCTAAAGGATCTCTGACTAAAAGATTTCCGCTTCCCTCAGGGCAAAACAAATAAGAACTTACCACCAAATCTACAAATTGATGCATATGTTCTAAAGTTTCTCCACCTTTAGAATGACGGTTTACCCAAGAGTTTGAAACGCCAATAGGTTGGTATGCCAATCCAAATTCTTTAAGAATATATGGCATATTTGCATTTAGGAATTGAATAAATTTTTTATTTTCATTCCAGGTATGAGGTTGACCATTTACATTATGGACTACTGTTGATACAGCATCTCCATATTCAAGTGGTACTTTTTCCTGTTGAACTTTTGAATATTCAATAGTTTCATCACACTTTGCTTTCAATGTATTATGAAAATCAAAATTGTAATGAAGTTTGATTACTAACTCAGGAAAAACTTTAATTTTTTCAATATGATTTAACATTTTATGCTACTTCAACAGACTCAAGATCAGCAGCGACATATTCCATAAGCATTTCATAATCATCCAGAGGATCACCAGAAAATACTACACCTTCGTTTTCATAGTAGCGGCGAACCTTTTTGTAGAGTTTCGGATTCTTTACATCAAGGTAGAAGTCACCGTTTGCTGCACCACGAAGGGTTTGAACGTCTTTCTTGAATTTAGCAGTGAGAGTCATTGTTTTGTTTGTTGACCTTGTTATTATAGGAAAATGAAGTTTGAAAGTCAAGTAGGACGCTTTAGTAAGTGTCCAGTGCTCGTTGTGGGGAACGATCCCACCTATGCCGATTTATGAGATCGGTGCATTCACCAGATTGCTAAACGAGCAAGGTAGGACTGCTGAGACTTGAACTCAGTTCACACCGTTATAAGCAGTGGGCCTTAACCCATAGGCGACAGTCCCTTAAGACCAGATCTATTGTAGAGGACCTGGAACTCTTCGTCAAGAACCTTCTTCGTGGTCGGTGTGTATTCGTATCACATCGTCGTCCACACCAGCTTCTTGGAATATCTGTACTACTTCGTTATACGGAACAATAATGGCGTTTCCGTGCTCACTCTTTATGACGAATGATTCTCCATTCTCAACCCGATTCATCAGATTATCAAAATCTGCCTGGAACTCTTCAATTGTAAATGCTGTAAGATCGTTAATTTCTTGATTCATTTTCATAAAGTGAGTTTTATGAGTCGGGGTGACTGGGATCGAACCAGTGTCTTCTTGCTCCCAAAGCAAGCCGTCTACCGCTGACTTACACCCCGTTGTTTTCATCCTTGGTTGAATGTACAATCATTATACCCATTGCTGGGGCGATTGTCAAGAGGCAACCAATGACGAACAATGACACTTGGTTGGTGAGAAGGAACTCTACAAATTTTATCATGATGGATAAGCGTGTGTCAAGGACCAAATAATCAAATAACCAATAACTCCAAAAATTGTTATTGCAGTATATATGGTTTTACTCATCTTTTTTAATTTAAAGTAATTTTAAGAAAAGGAAGTAGCGGAGGTATAACTCCAATCAGTCTGAGTAGTCCCTCAGCAAATAAAGCAAGAACCACCCAACCGACGCACATACTAATGATAGAAGCATTACGGTTGTGTCGTCGTATTGCTGCATCGATCATCTCCTGAACTTCAGAACGTGTGATAAATTCGTCTTGAGGTTCCATCACTTTTCATCTCCAAGAAATTTAGCAAGAGGATCAACTCTTGTTTTTACGATTTCAACTGCTCTTTTATAGAACATATTATCCAAGTTACCAGACTTCTCAAAAGTCTCCTTTATACGGACCCAATTATTATAGGTGTGTTGGTCCATAAGTTTTGAATGATAGTACTACTATATACTATTCACGAAACTTTCATCGTCAACATTTGGTGTTGAATTCGTAACACTGTTGAAGAAATTATTAAATTTGTAATTTTTCTTAAAGGAAGATCAGGGATTCGAACCCTGGAACGCTATTAACGTTAATAGTTTTCAAGACTATCGCCATCAACCACTCGGCCAATCTTCCGATATTAGAGGTTCAACGAACCTCAAAATCCAAACGACGAACTTTACGTTGTCTACGTGCTTCCTGCCAAGCAATGTCTTGAGAAGTCAGCACATTTGTTTTTGAATTTTCTTTTAAAGAGTTTAACATAACAATACGAGATAAGTCAACTGCTGAAATTTTATCTCCACGAATTGTTGCCATATTAGGACAACCACAGGTAACTGTTTTAGAATTATGTCCCGTAAGTTCTCTATTACAATCTTTGCATCTTATTGATAACATTAGTCTTCATCCTATTCATTGTAAGTGTGCTCTTAACATCCAAATAAATTTACCGTGCGATTCCATTAAATCTTGAACTAAATTAGCAGTAGCATATGATTTTTGTTTTTCTGCTTCTTCTGAAATTTCTTTCATCATATCACAAAATTTTTCATTATTATCAAGAAGTTCAGAAATCATATTATTTGCTGTTGTAGAACTTGATGCCTCTTTAATCTGTGTTACCTCAAGCATTCTAGAAAGCGAACTCAAAGGTTTTACATTCAAGTATCTCATATGCTCAGAGAGACGATCAATCTCTTCAAACATAGTCTCATACTGACCACCAAAGAGTTGGTGAAGTTGCGTAAAATCAGAACCTACAACATTCCAATGAAATGCCCAAGTTTTATGGAATAAAACAAAAAGTGATGACTGAGCATCACTTAGTAGTTTATATAGTTTTTCCATTATACTCTTTTTATTTTTATTTATCAAGTGGGCGATACTGGATTCGAACCAGTGACCATCTCCGTGTAAAGGAGGTGCGCTACCGCTGCGCTAATCGCCCGAAACAGGGGAGGCCATCCCCCTGACCTAGAAAAACCCTAGGTTTTAGTGGAAGGAGAGCTCTTGAGGTTATCGCAGGATCACTTCCAACTCCCCAACCTCGATTCGAACGAGGGACAGCAAAATTAACAGTTTTGAGTTCTACCACTGAACTATTGGGGATTACTTTTCTCTTCCTTATGAAGTTTGAAATAAAGTTTATAATACCTTTTCTTCATTTCGTCAATCGTATTCATATCATCTTCAAAACCCATATATTTGCTGAAGATGTAGCATCCTTCCAATTCACTTAGAAATCTTGCGATATTAACAGAATTGACTTCAAGTTCCATAAGAAAAAGAATAGGTGTACCTCTGTCTGGGAATCGAACCCAGTTTCCAAGTGCATTGTCTGCCTGTCCTTACCAATAGACTACCAGAGGAAAGCGGGTAACCGGGTTCGAACCGGTGATTCCAACTTGGAAGGATGGCGTGTTACCGCTACACCATACCCGCTTATAAGACAATCATAAACTATTTAAGTTTGATTGTCAAGTGTCGTTGAAAGGACTTGAACCTTCATAGATTAATCCACTGGAACCTAAACCCAGCGCGTATACCAATTCCGCCACAACGACTTGATGGAGTAAGCGTAATATACCTCATAAGGATATAACAGAGGCTTACCCTCTATCTTACCACGGCATTCTGGTTTATCTTTCCAGCGCAAGTGGTAACGACTCAGGTTGGGGTCGAACCAACGACCGACTGCTTAGAAGGCAGTTGCTCTATCCACTGAGCTACTGAGTCAAAAACCTCCCTGTTTGTGCTTCTATGAGAGGCATGGGAGGTGCAGGTCTTACACGGAGTTTGGACCCCCGCTGCCTATGAGAGTATTATAAGGGACTGGTGCTCAAATGTCAACCAGCTGCTTTTGCTTCTTTACGTGCGGTCTTTTCTTCAGTGATTTCTGCTCTACGTGCTTTTACAAGCTTAGAGATTTCCTGAAGTGCTTTACGAGCACGAGTACCCGCAGACGCATTACCTTTTACAGTGAACTTTTCGTCTTCTACTTTCCATGCTTCAATAGCATCAAGCAGTTGTTGTGATGTAGACATAATAACCTCCAATAAAAAATTTAAGGATACGTTATTTATACACTTTAAATGCTTTAAATGCAATCTTCTCTCCAAGGAGAACATAATCTCATTTCTCCCCCAAGGCTTTTACACTCTTTAGTGTAGCATACAGAGTTATCTACACCTTTTTCTATCAACCTCGGCAAAGGTATTCTAGTCTCATTTGAATACCCTGTCAAGCGTTCATATTCTTTTATTGCCTTATCAACTTCAACTTCTATTTCTGCTTCAAGTTTTTTTTCATTGTTTCTTAAGTCAGGCAATTCTCTATTAAGGTCAAATCTTTGAATTAATAAGTTGTATATTTTCCAAAGATCTTTTTCTTCTAGTTTTAACCATCCTGCTAAACTTGTTATTAAAATAATAATAATAGAAGAAATAAAAAATCCTTTAATATTTTTGGAACTCAAAGAAGGAACAACTTTAAATTGTTTGTCTTTATATTCAAAAAGTTTAAACATTGTTTTCCTCGAAAAAATTTTCTAAAGCATCATCTAATGCTTTATCTGGAGGAGTATGCTTTCCACTTTCTCTAAGTTTTTTGGTATCAAAAGTTAAAGTTGGAGTAACAGATCCATTAGTTTCTACTTTAACTTTTGCTCCAAAAATAGTACCTTTAGGTTGAATATTGAGTGTATTGGCAGACTCTAATGATACTTTAACTTTATCATTTTCTACTTTTAGATACCCTGCCTTAGCAATAATATTTACAATATCTTCTGTAGAGTCTGGAGAGTTTTCCATATAGAAGAAAATGATAGAGGGCGCCCTTCATTATTTATCCAATAGGACCTCTCTACGACGCCTTTAAGGGGCACCAGAGACGCTTGTAGACTCTTTAGGGTCTTATTACTAACCATAAAAAAAGGGGGGCGTAAACCCCCCATACATTCATTATTCTATTGTGTCAAACTTCTACCGTGATCAGTCGGTTGGCATAATCATAGGCATAAGATGTACGGGCACCATGATGCCCCCAACCAATCCAACTATACGCATAGTTCATGTAACGATCAATAGACTTGCCAGGCATTTTCATTCTGTCTACGATTCGTTTCCATTGAACCTCAGTTGTTAGATAACCAAGTTGCGTGTGAATAGACGATGGATTACCACCAGTCTTTCTAGCAAAATCACCCAATCCATAATAACGATCGGCAGATGTCCATTGAATCAGTCCATAACCGCGACCGCAGTTATTCCAACTGGTTCTACTACCACCTTCACAAATGTTAGGAATAAAAGTTGATTCCTGACGAATATTACCCATGATGGTAGCAAGGGCGTTTCTGTCTTTAATACCAATATCCTGGAAATATGCCAGGGCTGTATTTTCATGTTCATTACACCCTTTACAAATTAGCCTTTTCTCTTTTGGCTTTTCGGGAGCAACCTCGCGGATTGCTGTCTTCTCTGTTTCAAACTCCTTAATAATGGAATATGAAGGAGCAGTGGCAGATGATGGCAGTGTTGCCGTTGTGGTTGTAACCGTTGCCAGAAGAGGCAAGAGGGCTACAGTAAAGTAGTTACGCATTAAAATTAATAGAACTCTACATCCGTATAGGGAAAGCGCACTTCCCTCTTCTCAGAGGGCAGACCCCACGGCTCTAAATCAATCCTCAAATTCTCATAATAAAAAACCCTGCTCATAACAGGGATTTTAGCATTATAAGTTTTTATTTATTCTTTGTCAATCTTCTGGTTCTAGAGAAACGATTTCTAATTCATCACCTTCAGGTTCAATCCATTCATAAAACTCAGCAAGAATTGCACGAGCATCTTCTTTACTGATACTCATATCTGCAGCGCGATCAAGAGACCAACTCCTCACATGTGCAACAATATCTTCAGTCGTTGTTTCCATAATAATCTTTTCGGAAGTACCTGTTGAGGATATTGCTATTGTAGAAGGCTGGTCCTCCACTGTCAAGGGATTCTGTGAGAACATTATTGAGGAAGAGTCGTCTGGTCTCCTCAAAGTTTGTTTTGCCCTTTGTTTTATGTAATGATAAGATAGTTCTACTAAAATTTTCTCTGCCCAATTTGTCAATGTCTTCTTTAAGTTCCGGACAAGACCCATAATACTCCTTCCAGTTGGACTCTGATTTTACCTTTCTTTTTTTACCTTTTGGTGTTCTAAATTGCCAAAAGTATTTTCTTCCAATATATTTTTTACCATTTAGTTTATTTTCAATTAAATAAACAAATCCATAATGGTCTCCAATATCAGGACTTATAAAAGGATTCTCATTATAGATCCAAGGATTTTCGTAGTCAATATCTATACTCATCAATAATGTCAAGAACTTCATTCAGATATTTATGGGCAAGTCCCTTTATGTCCATATCATGTCTAATATGTTCTTTATGAAGTTTATCTTTTAATTTCAAAACGCGAACTTTAAATTCTTCTCTAAGAAGCTGATTTTTAGACATAAAAAAAGGAGGGTTGACCTCCTCTATCTATGCAACATCGTTAGTATTTTTACCTAACCATTCCTTACAGTAATCATAATCTCCAAACATAAATTCATCACATTCTGCTGCCTTTCTATAGGCATTCATAATCTCTTCTTCACACCATTCATCATAATTTGAATCCTGCGAAAGTATTTTTGGTAACATCTTGTTTAATGCCCCCTACAACATAAGATTCTACCTCAGTTTCCTGGGGAGCAACCTGAAGACCTTTGGAAGAAATCCAGTGCTGTGTCCAAGGAAGTGGATTATTGTTTGCTGAAATATCGTATTGTGGTTTAAGTCCTATTGCTTTCAGTCTACGATTAGCAATCCATTCAACATATTGCTGAAGAAGTTTATCATTTAATCCAATCATGCTGCCATCTTTGAACAGATAATCTGCCCATTTCTTTTCTTCGTTTACAGCACGATCAAACATTTTATAAACCCATTCTTCCTCTTCTTTAGCAATCTGTTTCATTTCGGGATCATCACCTTCCCTCCACTTATTCAGAATATTCTGAGTAAGTGCTAGGTGTTGGTTTTCGTCTCTTGCGATAAGAGAAATGATTTTAGCGGATCCTTCCATAAGCTTAAGTTCACCAAAGGCGAAACTACAAGCAAAACTAACGTAGAAGCGAATACCTTCAAGAATATTAACGTTTGCGACTGCTCTGTACAGTTTGCGTTTGACATCGTTGAGTGATTCCTTTGCGTATGAGACTCCTTCAAGTCTATGCATCCAAGTATCGGACACACCATATTGTTGCGCTGATTGAATGAAATCATCATAAGATTCTGTAACGCTCTTAGCACGTTCCAGAATACGTTCATCACCAATAATTGTATCAAACACCTCAGAAGGGTCTGAATAAATGTTCTTAATGATATAAGTGTATGAACGTGAGTGAATCATTTCCATGAATCCCCAGACTTCCATACAAGCCTCCAATTCAGGAAGAGAACAGTATGGAATAAATGCCATACCAGGTCCACGACCCTGAACAGAATCAAGCATAATCTGATACTTCAAATTAGAAGTATAGATATGCTTCTGTTCAGGACGAAGAGTTTGATAATCTCCACGATCCTTCTGGAGAGACACCTCTTCGGGTCTCCAGAAGTATCCAAGTTGCTGAGTAGTCAGTTTATCAAAAATAGGATATTTGTATGAATCATACCTTTGAATTCCAAGAGGTTTACCAAAAAACATAGGTTGCTTTTTGCTATCTACTTTTTCAGTATTAAATACTGTCATTCCTTTAATATTTGTTTGTTGGTCTTCCATAGAAGAAACTTTAAAATCAAACTGCGCAGGATTCACACTCTCCCTCCTCTACTGAACTTAACTCACACATTCTATTTAACTCTCCAAAATATTTGGTTTTTATCATACTCCAAGTTTATGGTTTTGTCCACCCATAACAAGATTTTCTTACACCACGCAAAACTGCATCAAGACCACATTTAATATTATGTTCTTTTGAAAATTGTTTTATACTATCAAAGGTATAAATTTTTCCATCTGGACTTTTAATCGTGTAAATTTTTTTCTCTAGAATTGTTTCTGGTAAAGTCCATCCCTTATGTTGAATATATTTTCCACGCAAAACATTACCAACTCCTCCTGAATTTAAATCATTTTTATCACAAAATTCTTTAAAGTTTTCAAAGATAATTATTTCTCCATTTGGATTTTTCAATTTGTATATTTTTTTATCTTTTCTCTCTAGTGCTTTTTTTCTAATTTTTTCTCTTGTTTCTGGTGAATGGGTTTTACCATACATAGGATTGTTTTCACCAGAATTTTGTTCACTTAAAATTTGACTACGAACTTTTAAGTATTCTTGTGAGAATATTCCAATACCTTCTTTTTTACATTTTTTTCCCCAATCACTCCTTTCCTCATAAGATAATCCACAAATCCCAGTTTTATTATCTCTGTTTTTAGCACCACCTATTTTTCCAGCAGCACTTCTTTCATCAGCAGTCATAGCAAATATTCCAAGACCAAGTTCTTTTGCTTTTTGTCCTGCTTTTTTACCATTTTCTTTTTTTTGTTCTGGGGTTTGTGAAAATATCCCAAGTCCATTTTCTTTTACATAATTTCCATTTTTTACTCGTTGTTCTTTTGTGAGAGAACAAACTCCTCTTTTTAATTGTGCATTCTTGTTTCCAATTACTTTTCCATTCCTTCTTCTTGCTTCTCTAACACCTTCACTAACAATATATCCACTTACACCATCACCACCATTAGTAAGATTGCGAAGAATACCCGTCCCCAAATCTTTTCTACCAAACATTAGGATATAAAGTTTTTCTAATTCAAATGCTTCTTGTTCTGTTAGATTTTTTTTAATTATTTTAATTCTGTTTTTATCTCTTGGAGGACTAACACTTTCCTTTTTCCCCTTTACAAAGCATCTATTATCTCTACCTTTTCCAATATAATATGGACTCTTATCTTCACGAAGATAAGAATAAACATAAAAATTATTCATAACTCCACTTGTATCCTTTGCAGTGTTTAAATTTTCCTTCACAAGTATATTTGATATTAGAAGGAGTTGTTCCTACAAATTTAGCAGCATCACTAATAGATTGAAACTCTCTTAAAAAGTTTCCTTCAATATCATACTGAAATACTTTGGTTCTTTTTATATTTGGATTATTTCTAAGAGTTTGAGAAGTTTTAGATTTACTTTCTTCTTTATGTGATTTTCCAGCAAATCCACAAGGAGATGGTTGCCCTTTTCTCATTCTACTTAGTTTGTCTTTAGTTTTTTGTGTATGATGCTGCCCATAAAAAGGATTTTTTTCTCCAGTATATTTTCCCTTTCTTTTTTCAGAAAGAAAGTTTTTAGTTTCTTCAGTATGCCTAAATCCAAGAATTCCATTATCTCCACCAATAGTTTGGTTGTAATCTGGTTTTAATTTAGAAATCCAAAATACTTCTCTATCTGGTAAATTTTTTTCACATACCTCAACTTCTTCAATGACAAAATTTTCTTTACCATATTTTCTTATTGCTTTATGGAAATAAGAATTTGAGTTTCTAATTAATGCATCATAACAATGATTATTAAATCTGTATTTCAATTTCTTTCTGGTCATACCAACATAAAACTTACCATTAACTTGATTAGTTATTTTATAAATGCGACCTTCCATAAGATAAAATAAAGACCTATTACTATTTATAATAACAGGTCTTTACACTTTCGTCAAATTTTACAACTTTCGCAATCTTCCTCTTCGGCACCAGAAAGTTCTTGAAGAAGTGATTGAAGGTCTTGTTTTGGTTCTTCTACTACCTCATCAGTTTTAATATCATATGTGTTTTGATAATAACTTGTTTTCCAACCATAACGATATGTGGATAATAAATCCCGTGCCATTACTGAGACAGGAACTTCATTATTGGCATAATTTTCTGGATTGTATGACCAATTTCCAGAAATTGCTTGGTCAAAATATTTTTGCATCATAGCAACAACATTAATATAACCACGATTGGAATCCATTTCCCAGAGAAGAGTGTAATGGTTTTTAAGGCTTCCATATTGAGGGACAATCTGCTTAAGTGGACCTTTCTTCGATTTTTTAACGGACAAGTAATCCCTTGGAGGTTCGATTCCATTGGTTGCATTTGACACAACGGAACTGCTCTCTGAAGGCATTTGTGCGGACAGTGTTGAGTGCCTGAGACCGTGAGCCAGGATGGATGCTCTAAGATTTTCCCAATCATGTTGTAATGGAATTGAAGAAATTTCGTCTACGTCAGTTTTATAAGTATCAATTGGAAGAATACCATCAGAATACTTAGTACGACCAAAGTATTCACAATGTCCTTTTTCCTTAGCAAGTTGATTGGATGCTTTCAGAAGATAATACTGGAATGATTCAGACAGTCCATTTACGGCATCCCATGCCTCCTGAGAGTCGTAATTGAATCCAAGTTTAGCAAGATAATGAGCAAGACCAATAAAACCTACTCCAAGAGATCTACGTGCCTTTGTGGCAATCTCTGCTGCCTTTACAGGATACTTCTGATAATCAATGAGTTCTTCAAGTCCACGAACAGAAAGATCACAAAGATCTTCTAGTTCTTCATCCGACTTTACTTTCCCAACATTAATAGCAGAAAGAATACAAAGAGCAATCTCTCCAATATTGTCATCGATATGTTGAATAGGATCGGTCGGAAGTGTAATCTCTTGGCAATTATGAACTAAAATATCATTTGCAAAGAAATTATGAGTATCCTCTACTGTAATATCATAAACTGGAATTTCTTCTTCTAAGTATTCAATCTTAAGCATTTTTGTTTCTCCTGTTTTGCCACATAATAGTTGAATTTACAGATGCCTTTTCGGCAAGATTTTTTCTTTCTTCTAAAGTCCTATGATTTGGATTAAATTTTAAACCACTTCTTTCTTCAAGAATTTTAGTATAATTTGTTCTTTTTCCTCCAAATCTATTTTTAGAAAAACTTTTAGGAAACTCTACATTCAATTCCTTTTGGCAGAATTTAATTAATCTTTTTAATCCAGGAATAAATTTATATTTGTTGATAAACTTCATTCCAAAATCAATTAATTGTTCATCACTATAACCAGAATGGTTTGGATTATTATAACCAGTAGTTCTTATGGAAATACCATTTCTCCACTCTTCCTGAACCTCCTGTGAGCATCTTGGAAGCATCCAACCACCAGTTCCTCCTGAAGTGGCATTATAACCTTTACTATCACTTTCAAAGAGTTTGATAAAGTGAGTTTCTTTTTCATTAATAAAGTTTTCATCTTCAGTTTGGTAAGTTTCAATCACAGATAAGTCCCAACAATCTTCTCCATATTTTCTAATTGCAGAATGAAATCTAAATTTAGAACCATTTCTTGCCGAAGATAAATGACGAGACCAACGATGCTCCAAAGAGTATTCTGTTTTTCCTATGTAAGGTTTTCCGTTTTTTTTATTGGTAATTTTATAAACAATATATGTTTTCATTATAGGAAGTGTAATCTCATAACTATTTATAAAATACAGACATTACACTTCCTATCTATTTTATATGTCAAGTATCATTAATTCGTCAGTTTCAGTTAGATCTTTTGCCATTACATATCCACGATTTTTTGTGAATATTTTATGATCTGGTGTTACCACAATACTTTTACCGCTTTCTTCGTCAGTAATTTTCATTACCTTTGCTTTTGGTGAAGTTTGTGCAAAAGCAGTAATTGGTTGTATAGAAAAGAAATTATCCTCAAAACTATAAGAAGCAACTTTTATATTTTCAATTTTAACTCCATTATCAATCAATTTTTGCAAATCTTCAATTTTAATAGTAAAAGATACATTAGACATTAATGAAACATAATCAGTAGCAATTGATTCGCATAAGTCAAAAACATCAGGTTTTCCCAAATCAACCTCAACAAAAATTTTTGTATCACCAGCAACACATAGATTACTCATATTCACTTTATCTTTAAAAGAAGAGTGAGAATTGCAGTGGTCGATATTCATAAGGTAGATACGACCCGTTTCTGCACGTTCTTTGAGAAGGTTAAGAATAAGTTCTTGTGCCTTAAGAGTCTTTTTCGGAATGGACGGATCTTTCTCATATGAACAGTAGAGATCATCAAAAGTAGAGAGTCCGAAAGAATCATAAAGTCCAGGTACATCATGTGGGGAGAAAAGCGTGATCTCACCGTCTTGAATAAATCTTTCATAGAACAACTTACTGATTTGGATAGAATAATCAAGTTTACGGACACGATTATCTTCCGTTCCCTTGTTATTCTTAAGAACTAAAATGTCTTCTATTTCTTGGTGCCAAATTGGGAAGTGGACTGTCGCGGATCCACCTCGTATGCCATTTTGCGTGCAACATCTGACAGTTGCTTCAAACTTCTTGAGAAATGGTACAACACCCGTATGTTGAACTTCTCCCCCTCTGATTTTACTGTTGATGCCACGGATTCTACCAGCGTTGATGCCGATTCCCGCCCTCTGTGCAACGTATCTACCAATAGCCATATCACTGCTAAAGATAGAATCGAGGGTGTCATCAACATCAACAAGAACACAACTAGCAAATTGTCTAAGTGGCGTTCGCACTCCTGCCATGATGGGAGTTGGGATGTTGATTTTGTGTTTGGAGATTGCGTCATAATACCTCTTTACATATGACATTCTTGTTTCTTTTGGATACTCTGCGAAGATTGTCAGAGCAATCATCATATACATGAACTGAGGAGTTTCATATACCCCACCAGAACTTCTGTCCTGCACAAGGTACTTGTCAACGACCTGACGTAAGCCCGCATAAGTGAACAAATAGTCGCGGTCATGATCAATATATGAATTGGCTTTATCAATTTCTTCTTTTGAATATTTGTTGTAAATATCGTTATCATACACTTCAGCATTTACGCAAGTGTAAATATGCTGCTCAAGATGAGGAAGTTCCTTCATCTTTCCATAAAGTTGCTTACGAACTGCAAAAAGAAGTAGGCGGGCTGCAACATATTGATAGTTTGGATGATCCAAATCAATCAAATCTGAAGCAGAGCGAATTAGGATTTCTTGAATTTCTGCGGTTGTAATTCCATCATAAAATTGAATGCCAGAAGTCATTTCAACTTGACTTGCGGAAACCCCTGCAAGACTTCTACATGCTTCTTCAACCATTATATGCATCTTTTCAAGGTCAAGTGATTCAATACGACCGTTTCTTTTAATGACTTTTGTTCCGTTGCTCATATTTTCTTCCAAGTAGTAAACTTAAGTTTTGCTTCTAATCCAGAATAAGTATTAGATTCTATCACGGACTGTACATTTAGTCCAGATAATATCATTTCATTAATGTCTTTTTCTTTTATTGTATTTGGCCAGATAACTACTTTTTCTCCACGATCAATGACTTTTGAAATTCTATTGTGGATTTCTGAATTACGTGGTTCGTTATCATAAATCCAAACAAAATCACTAATACCGAACTGACTAACATCACCATCAGCTCCACACAAAGCAATCGCGTTGCGAACAAAGTAGGAGTCAAATGGACCTTCTGTGATATAAACAGTTTTGTCTTTTTGTATTTTATCAAGACCGTAGATTTTTGGTGCGTCATCATCAAGCATTATAGTAATATACTTTACTTTGCTGGGACCAAGTGATCTTCCCTGAAATCCGACTAACTTATTTTGATAGAACAAAGGAATAATAATCCTTGGTTCATCTTTATCCACACTGTCGAATGTTTGTTGAAGAGAGTTAGTCCACTCCTTAAATTTTTCAGTGTAATAATAGTTATTTGAGTTTAATTTTCTACTTTCAAGATATTTCTTTGCGTTTAGATTTTCTGATGCTTTTGGCAAATCTAGTTTAGGATTGAAATTTGGAGTTTCAAATTTAAATTCTGGTTTCTCTACAGTAAAGTTTTTACCAGAATGTCCCTCTTTAAATTTCTCAAAAATATACTGTTTGTGAATTGTAGTATCAATCTGCTTTAAAAAGTTATTGAAGGATATATTGAGTCCACAATTATGACACTTAAAGTTTGTATTATTTTTTACTTGATACAAATATCCTCTTGCTTTATTTTTATTTTTTTGCGAATCTCCACAAATTGGACAACGAAAATTATAGAGGTTATGCTTAACCTTTTTAAACTTTTGAAATCTAGAAGAAATCAAATTGAGGTATTTAACATCAACAAAATCCATAACGATACACTGAAGCGTCCATCTATTCTACCAGATTACCTTGTCTTGTCAAGACACAAAGCGGTCATAAGTCCCGTCCATTTTACGACCGAATTTGTAATTCTTTGAAGGGAATAAAGTGTTGCTTGGTTTTTAGTTTTCATTGGCATCCTATGCCAACACTTAATTATTTATTTTTTTATTTGAATCTGTTGAGAATCGGGGGTTAATAAATCTATAACCATATTCGATTGAGATAATCCAAAAGATACAACAGCAAAAACTCCAACAACTATCCAACGAAACTTTACGAATTCTTCTAATTTATTCTCAACCTTCTCAATTCTTTCCGTAACTGCTTCGTGCTGATCCTTATTCTCCAATTTCAATTCTTCAATCAAACGTCCAATATAATCATCTGCTTTATTGCACTGCTCTATCTTCTCTTCATGAACAGCAAGCATCTTACTAATATTTTGACTTGTCTTTCCCATAATTTGAATTGCCTCATCTATCTTCTTTAACATAAGTTCATAAGAGGATAGACGCTCTTCTAATACTGCAATTTTTGTATCAGCAGATGTATTTGAATTAAACATTTTCCGAATGAGTTATTATTTCTAATACTACTGGAAACAAATAACTCAAGTAGTTTTAATATTATTTAGTTTTTTGGTTTCATCCACCTTTTACGAGAACCAATTCCAAGATAAATATTTTTCTTTTTCTTCTTAAATACTGGTGGATTTCCTGGATCTGCTTCAGGAGTTCCTGCTATTTGACCTCCACCAACATTATTTGTAGGTCCACCAGTAACCATACCTTCTTCTTTCAAATTTATATAATGACGAAATGCTTCAATAACTTTATCAATCTTCTTCTTTTCCATTGTAGATTTTATAGAGTTCGGATAAGCAATTTATATCAACAGGTATATCGTGAAGAGATGTCTTAGGATATTCAGGAAATCTTCCAAGAAAAATTATAAAACTTTTCAAGGAAGACCATAGTTCTCTTTCTATTTTAAAAAACAACATTGGAGTCGTTGCCTCACCAAAAATATTATAAAGAATTATAAAATGATTTAAGAGAAGATGAGTTTTTAATTCACCTTCTCTCCTATATCTTTTTAACAACCTTTTAATATATTTAAAATGATTTAAATCTTTTTCAAAATCTTCTCTAGTAACCGCTTGTGGGTTTTCATAATGTTTAATAGCAAATAAAAGGAAATTATCCTCATTCAATTCATTGAAAATCATACATTATCAAGCAGGTGGATAATTTGTATTACCTGTGGTAATTCCAGACATAGCAACTAAAACTTCACTCTTAACTCTAACATTACCTTCACTATCTCTATAAGTCATAATACCCACCCATCCAGCGTGAGTTAGTGCATACTTAGTGGAATCAGCAGCACCCATTAAAGTAGTATTAATACCAACAACAGAGGATTCGTGACCTCCAGTTACTCTTGTAAATGAAATCGCTGCTCCTGTAACAATTCCAACCGAAAGAGTTGAACCTAAAGAAACAGAAGTAGCGCCAATTGAAGCAACGACTCCTGTAGTATTGGGGCCAACTAAAGCATCTCCAGTCTGTATTCCAATAACACTATCTAATAGTACCTTATTCGTTCCAATACCAGCACCAGGAGCAGTTGCTGTTGTTCTAAGAACTGTATAAGTCTCAGTTACAGACCCAGTAGATTGATTCCAGTGACTATCAAGAACAGCAAACTTTGGAGATTCACTAATTTCAAATGCAACACCGGAAATTGCAGCACCACTTAATCCGGCAGTTGATGCAATTGAAAGTACCGTAGTGCTTGCAATACCTACGATTACAGCGTCGCCATAGTGAACTCCAAAAGCAGTTCCAAATCTAATAACATCACCAGTCGCTGCCGCACCCACTTGACCAAAAGTAGTTCCACTACCAGTAACTTCAAGAGTTGCATAATTTAAGGATACTGTACCTCCAGATCCTTTAGCATCATTATTTCCCCAGAGTGCCATGTTCTTTCTTCCGTAAAAGTTATTTGCTAAAAATTATTTATAAAAAATAGAGACTGATAAAACACAGTCTCTATATAAAGTTATTTTGTTTTTATCTCAACCTTCTTTTTTTGCTTTCAGAAGATTTTGCGCCTGCATTAAGATAAATGAAATAATTCCATTTGACTTAACTCTTGGATCAGCACCAAGAACTTCAGAAACAGCAAGAAGAATACCAAGAATGAGTTGAACATTAACAGCACTTAGAGCACCGCTTTTAACTGCAAATAATAGAGAACCTGTGAGCATAATAACCTCCTATATGATTTTAACTATTTAGATTTTTTATTTTGCAATTTTCTTTGCCATCTTAGTGGCAGTAGCATACATTACTTCTTTACCACGACCAGGATATCTCCTTTCAAAGTCTGATGCTTTATCTTTCATTGACTTTACAATTTCTTCCTTCTTTTTAGTCTCAGCATCACTTAATGTTTTTTCATCGATTTGATTTCCTTCCAATTCATAAGAATTCATCAATTCTCTCATTTGCTGATTTCTTGCTCTCATTTTATCTGATAATGATGAAGATGGAGTTGGTTTAGCAGTAGATGGTGAAGTTACTTTTTTTCTACTCTGACTCATTTTGTCTGCAATAGCCTTTCCAGCAAGAGCTGCTCCACCTATGGCAAGACCACCAGCAATTAATGGAGCAATTTCATCAAGTTGAGTTTCTTCACTTCTTACACTCGCAAGTAAATCATCTAACTTGGACTTTCTTTTTGCTTTTGGTTTTGCTGCAGCAGGTGCTTTTGCTTTTGGTGCTGCTGCTTTCTTAGTCTTTGCTTTTGGTTTTGCTGGAGTTGTTGCACTACCTGCCCAAGGATCTTCTGGTTTTTCTACTTTTTTAGGTGCTGCTTTTGGTGACTCCGCTTTTTTAGTTTCACCACCTTCCATCTTACGAGCAACATTTCTTGCACCTCTAGAAACTGCTCTTGCAGCTTTAGCAAGACCTCTCTTTAACTTAGATCCAATTCTAGAAAGAAGTCCTGGTTTTTTCTCGCCAGAATCTCCATTATCAGATGAAGATGATGAAGGTGCGCTAGGTTCTTTTTTAGTAGATAATGAAGAACCACTTCTACCCCTCTTATATCCAGATTTCATTTCTCTACCTGCTGCTTTTACTCCTCTTACAGCAGCACCAGCAGCATATCCTACTCCACGAGCAAGTGCTTTACCAACTCTCTTTACAGCACCTTTAATCTTTTCAAGTTTGCTTTCTTTAATACTTTCTTCTTCAGTTAGAAGAGAAGAAGAAATTTCAAGAGACTCAAGCAATTCATTTTCTACTTCTAAAATATCATATCCTTCTTGAATACACTCATAGAAAAATTCTTCAACTACTTGTTCAATTAATTGATCCGAAAGTAAGAAAATTTCTGATTCAGTAAGTTCATCAAGAACTCCTTCAAAATTTTCAATTTCAACCATCTCAAGAAGTTCTCCACCAAGTTCCTCAATTGTTTCCCCAAGATTAAGTTTTGGATTAATATTAATTTTATTATTAACAGACTTCTCTACAATTTTTGGTTCTTCGCTTTTATTTGTTTTAATTTTATCAGCAACTTCAACCAGATCTTCTCTCCAGTTTGAAAATCCTTCTTTAGCAATTACTCTTGAACGAACTTTTCTACGATTTTTTAAGTATGAATCAGAATCCTCTTTACCAACAGGATCTAGTGCTTCGTCAAACTTTTTCGCAGCTGCGGCAGCCATTTCTTTATGCGCTTTCGTCTTCTTAATATCTTCGCGTGCTTTTTCATTATCTTTAGCACGCTTTTTCATATTAGTTTCAAGATGCGAAGCTTCACCAAGTTCTCCCATTGCTTTTTGCTTACGGAGTTTCTTTGGATTTTTAGTTTTTACTGCTGGATATCCTTCATTATCATCAGGATTTTCAGCAGTACCATATGATAATGATCTATGAGTATCACTCATATTTTTTCTTCTTGATTTTGCCTCATCAGGACTATAAGTTCTTCCACTATCCGCCCAAGTTTTACCTTCATGCCCTCTCTTTCTTGCTTCCGCGCTCGCTTCCTTTCCCGCAAGACTTTTTCTACGCTTTTTGAAATTTGCTTTGTTGAGTGGTGTTTCAACATTACCAGGTCTTACACCTTCATCAACAGCAGCAACCTGCTCCAGATAAATTCTGGAAATATCCTTTACGTGATTATTAGTCATCTTAACAAGTACTTGCTTTTTTTGCTTTATACTTATTTATGAAATTGATGCCGTATGCCTTACCACCCTTCTGAAGATACTCCTTATTTGTTCCAATTGCTCCAGGAGTTAGAGATGCGTAATGTTTAAAAGCACCAGTTGTTCCAACAAGAGTATTCGGATGTTTTGCATCTCTCATTGGACTATCCATCTTAACTTCAGTATATTCCATCAAATCTTTAATCCAAGACTTAAACATATATCCTTCTTCAGTTACACAAATAAGATGATTGGTTCCTCTACGCATTACCTCACCAACTAATCCAGTATTTAAATTCTCAACCTTATCTCCTAGATTAAATATTCTACCTCTTACATAATTCTCACGAAGATTTCTCATATCATACTTTGGAGCAATCTCCCATAGTGAATAACTTTCTTTCTTAACCTTTGACTTCTTTACACCCATTCCCTGACGAACAGCATTAAAGAGTGCTTGTGTTTGACCATCATCAAGTGTCTTTGGAGTTCCTCTACGGAATGATACAAAGTCATCATCAATAACTGCTTTTCTCATTTTGGATGCAGACATTCCTTCTACACCTTCAGCATCAGCATCTCTTACTCCAGCAGAGATTACGCGAATTTGATCAAAGGTATAAAGATCTCCATTGTATTTTTGTGCAAGATTTTCAAACTCTGCTTGACGATCCGAACCAACAACAATATTTACACTTGTATATCCATCTTCATTAGCAGTTACAAGAACATCAAAGATAGTCTTCATATCTTTATCATTAATGATAGTTTCCTCAAATTCAGGAAACATCTTTTTCATATACGAAACTTTAATATCAGGATCTAAAGGATTTTTCTTTGGATCTTGGGATCTTGAAGGATAAATCTTAATATCTCCACCAGCAGAAATTCTCTTTGCTGACTTGAGAAGTTTTTCGTGCCCTACTGTTGGTGGATTAAAACGACCAAAAACAACAGTGAGTGGTGGGAGTTCTTCTGCTGGTTGCTCCTCTGGTGCTTGTCCTGGTGCTGCTTGAGGTTGTGGGGCAGGAGCGAGTGATGCTGCAGTTGGTTGCGGAGCAACTGCAGGTGCTCCTTGAGATGCTTGTGCTGCTGGTTGTTCTGCACCTTTTGGTTGGCGACCATCAATATACTTAAGTTTTCCCTTATCTGTTCTCGCAACAACTTTACCAGAACGGTCCAACCATCCACCGTGACCGTCTCCGGTTAAACCAAGTTTCTTCGCTTGCATTGCTGCTTGCGACTGTGTTGCTTCAGTAAGAAAATTTAGAAAACTTTTCATTAATGTATTTTAACGCACTTATCTGTCTTCTAGTTATTTATTCTTAATGATTATTAGGTCTTGTGTAAGAAAATTATTTTTTGCTTACTTTATTAAACTTTACGGCAAGATTTTCAAATTGACCCAATTTATGTGCAGCACCAACTTTATTTGTTCTTGTAGTAAAGTCCATTTCTAAAATAGATCCATCTCTCAATACAATATTCCAAGATTGTTTTGATGTTCCAGATGATGGTTTTGCTAATATGCTAGTAACTGATGCTAATGCCTCCACAAGAGCATCACTTGATTTATCGCGTCTTGCTGTTATTTGTGTTGCTTTAACAACCACCAAAGGAACATCTTGTTGTTGCTGAGCTACCTTCTCCAATATCCAAGATTTTGTTTTATTCATATTACTATTCAACAAATTAATCAATTCGCTTTTTATAATTCCCAAATTGGTATCATATAACTCATCATACTTATTTTTATTATTAAGTTCAAAATCATAAGTTTTTCTTGCTAAAGCAGTTTTCCCCCAAAGTTTCTTGTCATCTTCGGTTATTCCAGGAATCTGCAAATACTGTGGCCATAGTTTATCTTTCAATCTGGCATACTCATTCAGTTTTCCATAATATTCATATATTGGTCTAACATAAGTATTCAATTTTGGTTCAGCAGTATTTTGACCACCTGCCTTTAAACTAACTCCCAACAACTTTCCATTCTGAAATTGTATAAAAATGTCTCCCGGGTGATTAGACATAACTCCCGGTGGTTTAGCTCTATATCCCCATATCACATTTGATATCGGATGTTTTTTATTTACCGACTCAATCCAACGGAGAACATTAATAGCATTCCTAACTTTTTCATCAAATTTTCCTTCCTCTGCCTTTTCGATAAATTCTTTTCCAGATTTTGCATCTCTAGAATTTAAGTAGCACCTCAAATTTGGATTGTTGTTTGCTAAAATTTTCTCATAAAAATCTTTAGTTCCCCTAACTGATCTGGATCTTATTCCTGTTATAAATGCAATACAAGGAAACAGTTCAGTAATAGATGCATTTAATGTCGTTTGCGACATTCCCCCTCTAATGGGTTTATAAACAAATATATGCGTTTCTGTTTTTCCACCAACTCTTATAGCACATTCAGTAACTTCCATAGAAGATTCACTTCTTGGTTTTCTAGTGACTACTCCTACATTTTTTTGTTTAAGTTTTTGCTCTAAAATGTCTCTTGTAGTTGACCTATCATTAGTCTTGACAATATATTTGACTGAAGTTGAAGAAGCACTTTTTACTTTTATATCAATACCCCTAACACTACTAATAACTTCTTGAAGTGCAGAGTTTAAATCTAATAATTTATTTCCGTTATTGGCAGGCATTTTTATACTTTTTAGGTATTTATTATTCATTATAGTGTTCTATAAAATGACAGTTTGCACATAGTACTTCACACTTATCAATCTCTTTCATTAAAGAAGAAAGTGTTCTCCTTCCTATTTTAGAAGATACATTAAATTCTTTATCAGAATTTATATGATGAAATTGAAGAACTCTGTAGTCATTATTTCCACATCTATTGCAAGATAGTGTCTTTTTATAATTTAAGAATTCTTCTTTGTAATCATCTCTTCTTTTATCCAATACAACTCTTTCGCAGGAAAAGCACATCCATCTACAATAATTTTGCCTCCCTCTATTTGCAACTCTAAACTCTTTTATTTCTTTTGTTTGATTACAACACTTACATAATCTATGTGTTCCAAAATCACTCAATTCCTTTGGATTATTTTCATATCTAATTTTAAGGCCTTCACTAATAGTTCTTGGTTTAATATCACCTCTTCTTTTTGCTTTTGCAATCGCACCAGCACTAATACCGTATTTTTTATGTAAATCCCTATATCCCAATCCAGAATTATAATCTTCAGATATTATAGACCAATCATATACTTTTTTACCCATTTTAGAATAGCAACTCTACTACTCTCTATTTATAATGGAGTGTAAGGAAATCGAATCCTTATTGCTGGAATGCAAATCCAGAGTAATAACCGTTATACGAACACCCCAAGTACAGATATTATAAGACCCTCTCAACTAAAAGTCAAGAGGGTCAGAGCAACCTTCCGTGGTTATTTATCAGCGACCCATTTGCTTTCTCATAAACTCAGCAAAAGCTGGTGAATTAATCCCCTTATGTGGATCGTTTATTGCTTTTTGTCTTTTACTGGTTCTTTTTTCCTGATCTCTTTCATACTTCTCAGGATTCTCACGAGCGTGTTGTGCTTCATCAATAATTTCAAGTTTCCAACCTTCGCTCATATTCGCCATAATAGCGATTGCTGCTTGCTCAGTTTCAGCAAATCCCTCATCAATCAAATATCCCTTTACAACATCAAACATATCAAAAGAAGAATAAACACTACCAGGCTTCTTAGAACCTGTTGCTGCTGGAGTTGGTTTTGCCGCAGGTTTTGCTGCTGCGGGAGAAGGTGCTGCTTGTCTTGCCTGAGATGCTGCCTGCATTGACTTAATATCAGCAACATCTTGCTTAATCTTTGGTTGTGGTGCAGGAGTTGCTGGTTTTGCTGCTGCAGTAGGTGCTGGTTTTGCAGCAGGCGCTGATGCGGGTTTTGCTGCTGCAGTCGCTGCAGGTTTTGCTGCAGGAGCAGCAGAAGGTCTTGCAGTTGCTGTAGGTCTAGCGGCAGGAGCAGCAGAGGGTTTTGCTGCAGCAGTTGCTTTAGGTCTAGCGGCGGATGGTGCTGCGGGTTTTGCTCCAGGTCTTTGGAAAATAGGAGACATTCCAGGATTTACTGGTTTTCCACCAATATTAAAACCACCCTTTCCAATAGAAAGTCCTCTCATTTGTGCTGGTGCTGGTTTTGCTGTTCGTGCCTGTGCTTGCCTCGCTCTAGTTGCAGCAAGTGCTCCACCAGGATTACCTGCTTCAGCAATATAAGCCTCATACATATCTTCCCAAGTAAACTCACTCAAGTCGTGACCTTCTTCTACAAGTGAGTTTACCCACTCTTCAACCTCTTCCCAAATTTGCTCTTCGGAGATTTCTTCTTGTGGAGTGTAAACGGCATTATATGCTTCAAATAAACCTAAAGCATCCTTTCCAGTAAGTCTAGACATCTTTTTACAAATACTTTTTTAGTTATTTAGTATTTAAACCAACTCCATTGGATAATGCTCACTATCAATATCAATCATATTTCTTCGTTTTCTTTTCTTTTTTTCTTCATCAACTGAGGAAAGTGCAAATAAACCAGAATGCTTCTCTCCAAACTTTCTTACAATTGTTCCTGCAAGTTTATTTGCTTCATTTTCAGTAAAACTTCCAGCATGACCACTACCATTAACTCCACGAACATGCTGGCGATAATGAGTAAGTTCGTGTGCTAATGTTCTTAAGATATCCATCGTCTGACGACCTTTGATATCAATCACAATACGATTATCTTTAATCTGCCCGAATGCTGCAATTCTCCTTGCAAACTTTGGGTTATCAACAAAATGAATTTTTGGAATTTCTTTAATTCCCAGTTCTCTTTTTACAAAAGGTAAAAAAATATGAACGATATTCTCAAACTGTTTTGTTGATATTCCTTCTGCAATAAAAGACAAGGAAATGTCAAACATCTCCTTGTCTCTTTGATATTTTCTCCACTCAGAAAAGTACATCGTTGTTTTCTAAGTATTTATCATTCACTAACTACAGAACCAATACCTTGATCAAGTTGTTGAATGACTTCACGAACATCAGCAATACGAGGAGGAACACTTACCTCATCATAAGTATATCCTTTTTGTGCATCAAAAAGAATTTGACGGACTGCTGCTGCTTGACGAGCATCCATTTTAATAGTTACTTGTTTTTCTTTAGTCATTTTTTTCTTTTCCTTTACTAGTTTAATTACTCCACCTACCTCTACCCTTTTTCTCTCTATCAATACTATTGTCTTTTTTAGTTCCCAACCACAAATTTTCCAAATAATTAATTTCTGGATAAGAAAGATTTTCGTCTTTATGAAGAATGCATAATCCTTCGGTCCAAGGTAAAAAATTTCTTCCAACTAAAGTGGAAACTCTCATAGATTTTTGACTAATTTTTACATCCCAGTAATAATTACAACTTGCATTTTTTACATTATGTGGATTTAAAAATTTCCAAAATACATTACTCCATACTCTTCCCTTTGTAGTGATAAAATAGTCAGGAAAATCTTTTAATTGTTTTGCTTGTTCATCATAATCCAAATACTTTATCCACTCAAAAGGAAAATATCTAGTCATTATTTGTATATGAGTTTCTTCATATCCTTTTTGTTTAAGAAATTTTCCCTTTCCTTTCATACTCCATACTCTTCCTAGGTTAGAAACATATACCCATTCTTTTAAAGTAGATTGTTTCCACACTTCATTATGATTAGTATTAGGTAGGGTATTAATCATACCTTAAATATCGCCATCAACTCTGTTCTCACTACGATAAACATCAAAAGTTCCCTCAGGATAACGAGCACTCAGTTTCTCATAATTCATCTTGAGAATCTCTTCAAAGTTAGTATCAAGTGCCATAAATGCTTGAGACAGATACCAACAGATGTCTCCAAGTTCTCGCTTTAGGTGAAAGGCATTCTCTTCATTATAAGGTTTACCCTGAAGGAAAATCTTTTTGACAACTTCAGTAAACTCACCTGCTTCGGCACTCATACCAAGAGCAGCAGTGAGAAGACGAGGAACATCAGCATCAGCAGTTGCTTCAAGTTCGGTCAGACGAGAAAGCAGTTGAGCAAAATCACTGCTTGCAGGACTTGTAGTTTGACGAACGAATTCAATATATTTGTTTGTATCAATAACTTGTGTCATATCAGAATTTAAATCCTTCAAAT
>Ga0208784_1000056_pt1 | contig 48309 bp, 93 predicted proteins | sample DEB19_08_DNA_FD_184531 | JGI IMG/M metagenome (GOLD analysis project Ga0208784, IMG submission 184531) | Aqueous microbial communities from the Delaware River and Bay under freshwater to marine salinity gradient to study organic matter... | ecosystem: Environmental > Aquatic > Marine > Coastal ... | reverse complement strand
CACGAGGAAGAAGAACCTCCTCCCCGGCTTCAGGGTGAACGAGAAGCCCATCAAGGAATCGAAGCTAATCGGCAGGCTCCGGAAGATCATCAAGGAGTGCGGGGAGGAGTACGCGGTCTCCCTGCAGAAGGCTGACGACTACCACCCGGTGGACAACCACTCTGGCGGAAAGAAGTTCGAGGACCACGGCACGGGTGAGCAGGCGGGAATGATCAAGTCGAACCTCTACTCGATCTTCACGAAGGCCCAGTCGCTCCATGACATGGTGGGAGACCAGGACCAGCTTCCTGAGTGGATACAGGAGAAGATCGCGGTGACGGACGAGTACATGGACGTCATCCACGACTACCTCAAGTACGAATACAAGCGGGGGCACTGAGCTCCCATGCGGATCACCGAGTCCCAGCTGAGGAGGGTCGTGAGGGAAGAGATCTCTCGGAGTCTCTCTGTCACTCACTCTGGTGCCACCAATGGTAATCCACATCTGGAAACCAAGAGTGTCTCTGAGTCTCTCAGGGAGTCTCGTGTGACCCTCTCAGAGGGTATGAAGTACCATCTCGGTAACCGGCTGGACCTCGACGAGAACGTCTACAGGCCAGGCACGACAGAGTTCTTCTCTCTCTTCAACGAGGCGAGGAAGCTCTACTACGGCGGGCTCTACGAGGCGACGGACGCCGAGACGGAGCTCCTCGAGTCTGACATTGGCCAGTTTGCTGTCTACGAGGGGAAGTGGGTCCCCCTTGACTTCCCGATGTGGGACGAGGGCACTGTCAACGAGGCGAAGTACAAGGGGCGCGAGGTCCAGCTCGGGACCAAGGGCGCGAAGAGATCAGGCGGTCGGGCTCACGTCTACGTGAGGGACCCGAAGTCCGGCAAGGTCAAGAAGATCTCCTTCGGCTCAGGCATGCCGGACGCCATGGGAGACTCACCGAAGCACAAGGCTCGCCGGAAGTCCTTCGCTGCCCGTCACGGTTGCGCGAAGAACAAGAACAAGATGTCAGCGAGCTACTGGGCTTGTCGATCTACGAAGATGTTCGGCCGCAAGGTCCCGGGCTGGTGGTGATGGAAACTCCCAAGCCCTATAGGCAGAGAACTCTCCGTGACGGTGTCTTCTTGAGAGAATTCCGCGAGGGCACGAATCCAGAGGAGCTCGTTTGGCACCAGGACAGACTAGACAGGATTGTGACCGTCATCGAAGGAAGAGGCTGGAAACTCCAGCTCCAAGATGGGCTACCTTTCACTCTCGTCGAGGGTAATACATACTCGATACCGGCAAAGAGCTGGCACAGGATTGTCCGTGGCCGCGGACGACTCATGCTAAAGATTCAAGAGAGGAAAGACAACATGGCTATCAGGCTTACGGAGACAAAGCTCCGCCAGATCATCCGTGAGGAGGCCCAGAGGCTCCTCGAGTACGAGCAGATCCTCTTCCGCAAGAACGGGAAGACCTACCTCGGCAACGACGAGGGTGAGGACGAGTACTTCGACTCCGACCCCGAGTCCCATGGCCTCTACAGGGACGGAGACTCTGTTCCTTACGAGGGTGGTGGCCGAAGTGGTGGGTACGGCGGCGGATACGGCGGCGGTGGGTACAGCCGTTACGGAAGAAGTAGCTACGGTCGCAGACGTTACTAGGAGACAAAGATGGCAATCAGACTTACAGAAAGCAGACTTCGGCAGATCATTCGCGAAGAGGCAGGAAGGCTCAGTGAAATGGGCAGGTACGGCGGCGGTCGTCACGGCATGTCGTACGGCTACGGAGGCTATGGCGATTACCCACGTGGCGGTGAGGACGAGTATGAACGCAGTGACGAGCCTGAGGAAGTGCAGCTCTTCAGGCAGGAGTTTCCAAACTTTGACATGGAGATCCTCGACACCTCTGGCCGTGATGAACAGGAGGGACTTGTCCTCCACTACCTCCGCACCATGAGCAAGCGCAATGGTTACGGATACAGTGAGACAAGCATGAAGAGAATGGTGCCCAAGATCCTGTCTGCATACGGCATTTACTGAGCATGCCATGAGGCTTACCGAGACACAGCTTCGCAGGATCGTTAGAGAGGAGATCCTCCGAGAGTCTCTCTACGACTCTTGGCACGACGGATCATACAGCGCCACGGGAACTCCCGACCCACAGCGAGTCTGGGACAAGTGGGTGGAACTCGGTGGTATCCAGGGTAAGAAGGTCTTTTCCTACGACCTCGCCAGGGAGCTTGACCTCGATGATCCCAGCGAGATTGACTACACGGGATCCGGTCTCATGATGAGGAACGGGGTAGTCGAGGAGATGACTTCTCCGATGAGCGAGTCCCGTCTCCTCGAGGCGTCCATGACCGCAGTGTACCAGGGCAAGACCTACAAGGCTTCTCCCGGCGTGATCGCTCTCCTGAAGAAGTACAACTGGGACGGTGCGAAAGCGATAGCGGACGGCAAGTTTGAGTGGGCGAAGAAGCGGGGTCTCAACCCGTGGTCACTCATCCAGGCTGCGACGATCGTCGGTACCGGCAGACCCATCCAAAGAAAGAAAGCAGCCGAGGTCGTCTAACATGAAGAAATTGCTGGAGTCGAGGCTCAGGAACCTCGTTAGAAACATCACTGAAGCTGAGGGAGACCTCGACTTCTATCGTCCGACTCCCGTAATGGGACGCGTGAGGAAGCGTCCGGGTCGTCGCAATGCCCCCGCTTCCCATGACCCATCTGCAGCTGGAGCTGGTCAGGTGGAGCCTGCTCCGGAACCTCTCGACCCGATGGACGATCCTGAGAACTTAGAAGTCAAGACAGGCGGTGAGTGGGGAGTGCCCGGTCAGGAGCAGACTGCAGCAGCGTTCAGGCAGAGGTTCGGTAAGCCCGGTCTCTACAACGCTGACGGTGGAAAGGTGAAGAAGTGGGAGACAGAAAAGGTCGCAGCGAGAACCAATCAAGTCCAACCTGATCGTCTCATCGCATACTCTCGAGGGGCTGCAGTCTACAACCAGACGAGGCGCGATGAGCCCTCAATGTCGAAAGACGTTCCAGTCACCTACCTCGCTCCCTCTTCATATCGTCGTTGGTCAGACGCTCCCGTCCCCAGGGCACCTTCTGGTTCTGTGACGATCATCGGAGATGACGATAAGATTGTTCCGTTCAAGCAAGCCTGTCAGAATGCCGCCGAAGCAGGAACCAGACTGTACATCCAACCGGGTTACAGCCACACGGGTATCATGTATTCCGGTGGTGACATCGATCAGGATGCATTCGAGGTTGATGCCGTCTCATGCTCTATCGATCCTGACCTTCCCGATTGGGGTCACGCCCAGAGGGGATCACAGGAGCAGCACGAGGAGCAGCAAAACCAGATCAAGCAGCACGTCAAGAACGAGGCGGCCATACGGTCCCTCGTTCGTGAGATTCTGAAGGGGAGATAATCAATCGAAGAGGTGCGAGATCCTCGCCCAGAGGTCCTTCAACATCGCCTCATCGATCTCGATTAGGACTCGGCCGAGCTCGGCGATCCGGTCCCCAGCCTCGGTAACCCGCTTCACCTCAGCGTCCATCCCTGCCCCATCGAGGGAGTAACGGGATGGACGCTTGAGCCGTCCCTTCCGCCGTTCATTGGCCTTGTTGAACTTCTTGGCGTCCTCCCAGGCGACATCGAGGACGGCGCTACCGACAGTCTTGAAGGAGGAGACCCCCTCATAGAGGGCCTTCGCACCGTTGTAGGCGAGTTTAGGAGACTTGGATCGTTTGATTGCCTCAATGAATACCGAGTCATTGAATTGCATGATTGAAGATTCTCCTAAAGAATCTTATCATCACAAGATCGGTATTACATCACTTCTTTTTGCGGTGTTTCTGGACTCTCTTCCACTGCGCGGCATCAACCTTCCTCGCCGGTCCACCCTTGAGAAAGCTGTTCACCCTGCCCATTGCCCAGGCGTGCTGTGACGCACCGGGTCTGTGTCCCGTGCGCCAGGCCGCGAGTCCCTTTTCATACACCTTCGTAAGCGCACCGAGTGGCGCGTTCTTATCCTCAGCCTTCTTCTTCAGCTTGTCCCTGGTTTCTTTGCTGAGCTTCTCTTCCAGCATCTCTGATTCTTCGAGGATCTCGGCGGCGAGTGAAAGAGCTTCCTCGATCTCCTCAATCTCATCGAGGATCTTTTCCGCCTTGTCCTTTGACATCTTCACTGGGTGTTCTTTACCGCCGAACTTGAATGTCTTCTTCCCTGCCATCGCTGCCTTCGCCGCGGCATAGTTGAAGCCCGACTCGTCCATGTCTGCCTCTTCGATGCCCTCACCCGTGAAGTTGCCGCCCGGTGGACTGCCGAGCATTTCATCGATGTTCTCGTTCTTGGGGTTCCACTTGGACGGCTTCGTCTTTGCCCTCGCGTCGCCCGGTGCGGGCTTGTAAGCCCGGGGATCGTCGGAAGCCATCTTCGATTGCTTCTTGAAGTGAGCTGCCCTCTTCGCTGCGGTGGAGTCCGAGAGACCCTTGTAGTAGCTCGGCTTGTCCTTCGCGGCCTTTGGTCTGCCCTCGTTGGTCTCGCTCTCCTCACGGAGGATCTGTCTCACTCTTTCTCTGATAGCTTCGTGGCTCATGCAACTAACTATCACTTTGCTATGTAAAATGTGGCCCCAGTATGGTATGATATCACTGGAGGTCCAATGGCAATTCGATTCGGTTACGCATGCCTCAACGTTACCCTTGGTCGAAAGGGAGGCTTCCGTGGCATGATAAAGCGGACGTGGCTGAAGGAGGGGCTGCCACACGCCTCCAAGCTCGCGCTGGAGAACAGCGAGATCCTCTGCGGCATCATCGACTGGAACAATCGACACGGTGTCAAGGTCTACCGCATGACTTCAGACCTCATTCCTTGGGCGTCTGAGTATGAGCTCGAGCAGCTTCCCGACTGGACAAAGATCAGCGCTAACTATCGCCGTGCGGGTGCTCTTGCTCGGGCTGGCGATCAACGTCTCTCCTTCCACCCAGGCCAGTTCAACTGTCTTACCTCACCCCGCGAGCATGTCGTCAAGAACTGCGTACGCGACCTCCGCATCCACGGTGAGATCATGGATGCCATGGGCCTGCCCCGCACGCGGGAGGCGAAGATCAACATCCACATGGGCGGCGCCTTCGGTGACAAGGAGGCCGCAATGGACAGATGGTGTAAGAATCACGAGCTCCTCCCCGAGTCCGTGAAGTCCCGCCTCACGGTTGAGAACGACGACAAGGCAAACTGCTTCAGTGCCAAGGACCTCCACCTCGTGTGGCAGCGCACTGGCGTGCCTACGGTGTTCGACTCACATCACTATGAAGTTGGTGCAAAGGATTCTCTGACCTACGAAGAGTCTATCACACTTGCTTCCGAAACGTGGCCCGGGGGAATCAGGCAGGTGTGTCATCTCTCCAATTCTGCCAAGATTTTCGAGGGTAAGCCTGTAGCAGTCACTGCACACAGCGACTACATCCACAAGCCTTTCAATGATTGTGGTCTAGACGTTGACGTTGTTGTCGAGGCCAAGGCGAAGGAGCTTGCCGTCTTTGACTACATCCGTAAGTTCGGTCACCTTCATGGGATCAAGAACGTAGAACTCTCTACCAACCTCGACACAGATAACGATAGCATGCTCGCTGCAAAGTGAGACGATCTTCTGTAGTTGAGTCCCGCAGTACTCTCGTTTTGAGTTGTATTTCTTCAACCCTCTCATTACGTCGAACGTCCACGTTGACTTCACTTCAACGTTGCACATAAGAGTATCAGACCAAAAGTCAGGTTTGTAGACAAACTTATCTGTTGTGATCGGGTTTGCGCTCCTAAGTCCAAGATTCGAGATATGAGATCTCAAGAATCTTTCTTCTGTGGAAGACTCGTACTTGACTCCATGAATTTCACCTGATCTCTTCCTGTTGTTCTTCCCTATCGTACCTGTTGAAACCCTTGCTTGTACCATGCTGTTCTTGACACGCTCAACCTCTTCATTGCTGAGAGTGTCCCATCTCTCTTTCATTGTTGCAGACATTAGCTGCCTCCTCTCTTCACTCCACCTCTTAGAGACCCAAGCTTCTTTCTTGCTTTCATCATTCCAGATACCAGAATTGTTCTTACCCATTTTCTTGCATGTGGTCTCGTAAGCCTCCCTGTCAGTCCTTCTTTCCTCCCACCACTTCTTTCTTGCTTCGCTTACCTTGCGATTCCTCTCAGGATCTCTTGCTATCTTGCGCCAATTGCAGCTTCTACAACATGTGTTGTTCATCTCTGCATTCTCGTAAGACTTGATCTTCTTGTAGACTATCTCGCAATTACATTCAGGACAATTTCTTACCATTTGTCACTCCCGTAATTAACTATTATAGTCAAAGACCATGTGAAACCCGGAGAAGACATGAGAGTGATGAAGGCAAAGAGACGCATCAGGTTCGAGCCGAGACAGAGGCCCGATAGCGGAACATACATGGTCGACATTGCAATCATGCAGGGTGAGCATGTACTTCTTCTCGGATTGATAGACAATAGTGAGGGAAACGTGGCCGTCTCTAACTGGGAAGGCAACGTCCTGTGGCCAGTCAACTTCAATGACCTCGAGGAGCTGGATAGCCCATGAACATCTTCCACCTTGACAAGGACCCTGTTCGCGCCGCAGAGTACATGTGTGATCGCCACATTTGTAAAATGACAGTTGAGAGCGCGCAATTGCTCTGCACGGCCCACTGGGTCGGTTGGCAGCACATGCTCAAGCCACCCTCGAACCTCAAGGGTAAACTTCTCAAGGAGTGGCTGAAAGATCGCATCCCACATCCCGACCTCGTCCCGCAGTACAGCATGACACATGTCAACCATCCCTCCGCAGTGTGGACGAGGCGGTGCTGGGGTAACTACAACTGGCTTGTGCGTCATGCTCTTGCTCTCTGTGGTGAGTACACTCGACGCTACGGAAAAGTCATGAAGTCTGAGACGGTAATCAGGTGGGCCGGTCGATACCCTCCACCAGTCTTCGATGCCACAGACGTTAATGACCCCCTTGCTATGACTCCCTTCGCCACCGCGATGCCTGAAGAGTACAAGGTTCCTGGCGATCCGGTGCAAAGCTACAGGAACTACTATCACGGTTCCAAGGCGAGGTTCGCCAAGTGGCGCTACACCCAGCCGCCTCCATGGTGGGCGCCGCATACTTATAAGAGCGGAGGTGACAGTGACGAGCTTCAGCCAGACTCCTCTGGGACTAGCGTGTGAAAGGGCGCAGACTTTTGCAGCGAACATGATGCTTTCGACAGCTTGCTACACGATGTGCATCGAGCTCTCTCACCTCGACGGAATAGAGACGATGAGACAACTTAAAAGAGAAAGGCCAGAGACTGCAACGACTCTGGCCGCCGTCCTCCTCATCATGGAAGACAGAAAGATCAGCTGCTAGAAGTCTCTTTGTTGAGCCTGCGACGAAGTTCGCTGTTCTCCCTTCTCAGGAACTCCACTTCGACGGACAGGGCTGCGATCTTCTCAACGAGTCGAATCATCTCAGTCTGTAGATCGTGTTTCTCTTGATCAGCTTTGCTCAGTTTGGATTCCAACACGGCTACCCTCTCTCTCAGATCATCTCTATACAGATGCTCGTCCTTTCTTTCAATTTCGGCCTGCTTGACCTTCTCTTTCGTGCGAAGCTCCCAGTACTTCCAGGCTGCTGAGCTTCCGAAAATCGTTCCTGCAGTAGTGACAACGACGACGAGAACTTGAGTGAGATCCATCATTCACCTCTTCAGCTACATATGAACTTCGAAAACTTCAATTAAACACTCTTCACAGAGCGTGTATACTACAGACCAGGAGTTTCAATGCCCACAAACGTTTGGATTCTTTCGAAGGGTCGGCCTGATCCCGTCACTAGCAAGGTTCTTGACTCGCACGGGGTCAACCATACGATCTTTGTCGAACCGCAGGACGAGGCAGCTTACCGCGCTGATCTCCGTCCCACTGCCACCCTCCACGTCCTCGAGAAGGACAACCAGGGGATCGCGTATGTGCGCCAGGCGATGCTGACTGAGGGTCGTCGGATTGAGCAGCCCTTCTGGATGCTCGACGATGACATTCACAAGATGTTCAAGCTCCTCGATCGCGAGCCCGATGCAAAGGCGATGAAGCGCACGAACGACGGCGCGGCAGTCATCTTCGACGAGATGGAGAGGGACTTCCTCGCCGCGGGAGTCTGCTACGGCACTCCCTCGAATGACGCCTTCGCAGTGTTCGGCTCCACTGCGATGAACTTCCGGACGCTCAACTACGTCTTCATCTGGCTCGATCCGCGTCGCCTCCCGGCCGGTCTCAATTACGATCTCCCTGGCCGGGAGGACGTCTACTTTGCAGCGAAGATGATCCTGATGGGTGGGAAGGGAGCCCAACACGGTGGCTATTCCTTCGTGGTCACACCCCTCGCCAGTAACAAGTCGGGCGGTCTCACCGAGCTCTACTCTGACTGGGAGACTCGAGTCCTTCCCGTCTGCCAGGAGATGGCAGACTCTCTCGATGCGAAGACGACTGAGATCCTCTCGCAGTTCCCTCCCAAGGTCTCGAAGGCCTGGGGTGGGAAGAAGGTCTACTCCTGGTATGAGATCGGCTACGGACCAAGCAAGGGGAAGCGCTACATCAAGCTCTCCTGGGTCAACCTTTCCAAGCTCTCCAAGCTCATGGCCGAGCACAACGTTTCTTACTGAGGTACAACATGGTCAAGATCAACGATCGAGTCTTTCCCGTATTCAACATGACGCAGGTTGGCACTGTGGTGGACCTCACCTTCAGGGCGACTGATATGCACCTTGTGGGTGGAGCCGCCCAGCAGCGAATGTACGCGACCATTCGTCTCGATAAGGACGGAAGCCTTATTCAGGTCCCTGCCGATGAGACGATGCGCTGTGAATGACGGATTCCGCGTTCCCTTCATTGGGAAGATCGTCAACTCTCCTAATAGAAACAGAGTCACTAGTGACTGCAAGGGCACTATCAAGCTCATTGATGAAGTCAACGCTGTAGCGAAGTGGGTCTCTTCTCGTGGCTGGAACGTCATCTTTGAGAAGAAGGGGGAGACAGGAGTCGTTCCGGCGCTCAGGAACGTGACGATTGATAGCACACTCCAGAAGAGCACAATGCTACACTCGATACTTCACGAAGCAGGACACGTTAGTCTTTTCTCTCGTGAGGACTACCTTGAGAAGTACAAAGACGGTTACATCCGCAACTCAACAGGTGGAAACACGAAGAGTCTGAAACACAGGATTGACGTCATCGGTGAGGAGCTCGCTGCCTGGGATGAGGGTGAGCTCATCGCAAGAAAATTGAACATTGACATTGACATTGACAAGTACAGGGCAGAGAGGAATCGCTCGATGAAGACGTACCTCCTGTGGGCCGTTGAATGAAACTCTACGAGCTTGTGCTAGTATATGCCGCGGGGTATTACCCGGTGGCTCATCCTGCGCCTCCGACTGCTGACATCGAGCTGGTCAGACGACTGGAGGACTTGTTCACTCAGCTTCGTCCAGGGAGGGGAAAGCACTATGAGCTCATCATCTGTGAAGTTGAAGATACGGGCTACACTGAAGAGTCTCGAAAGAAGATCTACTCGTCGCAAGAACAGCTCTTGCGACTTCTCCCCTTGTAAACTCGAAACGGGAGACATAAATTACAACATGGGAAAGAACAACCACGAGCTCATGCTGGCTGGGATCGCAGCATTCCAACGCTTCTTTGAGGAGAACGGCATCGTCGACACAACGACTTGCTGGTGGGAGTAGTCGATGGCAGTTGCGCACGTATTTGACTTTGACGACACGCTGTCCCATTCGGACGCGATGATACACGCTCACCCCTTTTTCAATGGACAACCTGTTGAGATGCACAGGATGCCCGGACTGCAAGGAGTGCGTCACTCAAAGCTCGAGTACCTGCCCAACTCCCTTCGGTACTCCCTCAGTAGTCGTGAGTTTGCTGATCTCGCAAAGGCGATAGACAGCCACGGCATTCGGGCAGTTGAACACGGTGATGAAGTCGGGGACGGGCACGCCATGTCCCTCGACTTCAAGGACATCATCCAGGTCGACCACAACACTGCGAAGCCCATTCAAGCGAATATGATTCACCTCGAGAGAGCTGCAGGACAAGGACACGACATCTGGATCCTCACTGGACGTAAGAGCGGTGGTGAGGCAGACATCAGGGACTTCATCAAGAAAAACGGTGGAACCTCTCTTCCGATGAACAGGATCATCTGTGTTGGGTCCTGGGGCGGATCAACGCACAAGAACAAGGCGAAGGCGTTCCTCACCCGGATAATTCCGGGAGGCGACTACGATGAGTTTCACTTTTACGACGATGACACCAGGAACCTCGACGAGGTGAAAGAGGCGGTCTCGCCCTTCGGCAGGGTCTACGTCATAAACAGCATCACCGGCGAGGTCTCAAGCGATGCGAAGGACCGAGTGGCGAGAGCGAAGGAGAGGCGCACTGCCGGCTCTGATCTCCGTCGAGTGAGGAAACTCTCAGGTATCGTTTAGGAGGAACAATGGGTCTCATCAAACTCACGCTGCTAGCTCTAGTCGCCTGCAGTGATCAAGCAATCAATCCCATTAAGGACCCACCCCCTGACGGTGTCCCACAAATTGCAGCAGAACCGAATCCTGTCAATTTTGGCGTCGTGCCTGCCGGAGAGTCTGCGGCCCAAGTCATCACTATGTCCTCTGTCGGTGATATCACCCTCAATGTGACCGCAATGCAGATCGGTGACGGTCGCGAGACTTTCACCCTCCTGGAGCCTCTCCCAGGCTCCTACGAGCCCGGTGCGTCCGCAGAGCTCACTATCACCTACACATCCGACGGGAGCGAGACATCAGGTGACCTTCAAATCCTTTCTAACGATCCTGCTAATCCTAACCTTCGTGTGCCTCTGCTAGCCGGAGCGGAGACTGTGGACACGGGAGACACGAGCCATGATCCCCCGCCGCTCTCCCAGCCCATCGCAGTATGCTCTGTCGATCCAGCCGAGGTTCTTGCCATTCATGAGTCTGCTGACTGGATCGGCAGCTCTTCCTACGATGACGGGTCAATAGTGTCGTATGACTGGTCCCTAATCTCAGCGCCGGCCGGAGCGACGGCCACGATGCCCGGGGGCGCTGCTAACCGGAGAGGATTCACGCCTGACGTGGCTGGCGAGTATATCGGTCAGCTCATTGTCACGGACAACGACGGCATCTCTTCTGAGCCCTGCACTGCGACGCTCAACGCAACTGCGGGTGACGGACTCTGGATCGAGATGTTCTGGGTCCACTCAGGTGACGACATGGACCTCCACCTGCTGGATGACGGAGGAACTCTCACCACGAACTCTGACTGTTACTACGCAAACTGCACTTGGGGCGGCCTCAACTGGGGAGGCACCGGATCCTCTGACGACCCAATACTTGACCTCGACGACATACCGGGAACGGGTCCTGAGAACATCAACATCAGTTCTCCAGCTCGTGGAACGTACACGGTCTACGTGCATGACTATCCGGGAAGTACCTACATCGGTCGTAACGACGTCACTGTGAACGTGTACTTTGCGAGCAGCCTTGTCTGGACTGACACTCGGAATGTCAACTCGGAGGGGTGCTATGAGCCCTTTGTCGAGGTCACCGTTCCGGGCGGTGTCACGACCGACCTGATGGGGAGCTGTCGGTGATCGAGTGGGCGGTCGACAAGACTTTCACTTTCTTCATGTGGACCCTGCTTGACCCTGAGGGACGCAAGTTCTTCTGCGCTATGAACGTTTCGATAATGTTGGTGTGTCTGCCTCTCCTCTACTTCACGAGAGATAAGTAGAGACATGGGATGGAGAACAGCAGGAGACCCGGCGACACCAGGTCACAGCGGAAGGGCGCCGAAGGCGAAGACAAAAGCTCCGCATGACCGTACCTACGGCGCCCAGGATGACATACTCGACCAACCAGGGACGATCGTTGAGCCAGAGGTGAGAGAGAAGATCTCGAACTACTTCAAAGTGATGAAGTTGCGGGAGTGCATAAGAGAGATACTTTTCTCACACGCACAATAGTTATTGGAGTACGGGAGCACGAATGTCACGAGTGATCACTGAGGAGCGTTTTAAGAGCGCGTATCTTCTAATTGAAAGTTCACAGGATTTTCAATATGAGAGTCTTCGGGAAAGACTCTTTTGGGAGAGCGTTGCATTTGATATCCTCGAAGATCATATCAGCGGCAAGAAGAAGACTGCAATCGCCGAAGCTGCTCTACGTTATGCTGTTGAATCAGTTGACATCCTGACTGAAGACGATGAGAAAAAGTCTGAGCCCGGTCTCTTTAAGAAGGCGATGCTTGCTCTCGGCAAGGCGGCTGCGATCACCGCTAAGGGCCCACAGGGTCGAGTGAAGTCCAGGAACTGGTGGCTCTTCGGCGGCGGCGGCGACAAAGAAACGGCGAAGTATAAGCAGGCTTACGATGACGCAATCGATAAGCGAAACGAAGTGATTGGCAAGGTCGCAAAGAAGTCCATCAAAGAAATTGAAGCTGAGATCAAGACTAAAAACAAGGATTTCCCGAACGGTGGAAGCAAAGAAGACTTCGAGAGCGCTATCAACGCTTTCGTAAGCACGTATGTGCAAATTGCAAATGCGGCTGGCACAGAAGTCCCCAACTTTGACACTAAAGCACAAATCGTCAATTTAGAAGATCCCATACCCGTCGATGATGCCAACGCAGCCATCGCAGATCTTAGAAAGGTCATGATGTTCTATGATCGTGATCTTCAAGATCGCTACACCTACAGAATGGATCACTATAAGCGCTCGGGTCTAAGGCTGTCGGAAGCTCTTGAGATTGAAAGTCTTAACGAGATCGAGGCTGGCGACATCGGCAAAGAAGGTCAAAAGACATCAGGAATGGAGGGTCTTGAGAGCAACGTTGCTCCTGGGATAATTGCTGCCCTTGGTGCCGTCGGCGTTGGGTTTGCGTGGTTAGCAAAGCAGCCGTGGTTCCTTGAGATGTTCAAGGATCCGCAGAAGGTCGTTGAGGTTGTCAAATGGGTGAAGGAGGGAGGCTCAAAAACTGGTGTGAGCAGCCACCTCGGGGTTCTGATGGGTCGCCCTGGCGAGAATCTTTCTGGAATGAAAGTCGTTGATTTTATGGCAGAGATGACCAAGCGCGGTCTTGTAAAGGACGGCATGCCAACTGGGAACCTCTTACAACTTGCCAAGGACGCTGGAAACTCTCAGTTTGCAGACTGGTGGAAGGCTAATTTAGCTGGTCCAGCACATGCCAAACAGACACTGGCCCAAGCGATCCCTCTCAGAGGAGCTGGAGCGCCGGGAGCGGGCGGTGACATCTTTACGGGCTCGGTCACCAAGCCTCTTGTGCGCGCTGTCACACAGGGCGGCGGTGCCGCGGCCGTCAAATTGGGAGGAATCAAAGCGGCAGGTTATTTGAGTGGGATGCTCGGTGCAGGCGCAATCGCTTCAGCAGTGACTATTAAGGCACTGAGAATGTACGGAGCTGAAAACAGCAGGTCTAGCGTCATTCAGGCTGCTCTTGACATGATGAAGGACGTGAAAGAGCCTCCCAAGAAGAAGGAAGAGGACAGGGGCGACATACCAGATCCCGGCAAGGGGAAGAAGATCAAGGTTGTTCTCGAGAATGAGAGAACTCTATTCGTATACCCACAGGACGCTGGCAAGCCTGTTCTGCCCTTTAACATGCCAGGGTATGAACGCAAGCCAGGCATACCCATCTCTATCAAGGGAGATGAGGACCTTAAGAAAATGTGCATTCTCATCCTGCAGCAAGACGCGATTGCGAAGGCAATGACAGGAGTCGAGGGTGACATCAACGCTCTTCAGAAGTACGACTGGGAATTTGAAGATAAGAGAACTGAGAAGGACGAGGGAGATCAGGGTGATAAGGACAGAACTAGCATAACGACGCCCGGTCAAGGAACGCCATCAGTGATCGCTATCAAGGACGTTTCTGCTAATGAGAGCTTTAGACTCGATCTTTCGCTGAAGTCGATGCTTTTCGAAGACGCAGACATTAGAAAGATTGGAACCAACAAGAGGAGAACGAAGAGCGCGAAGGCCCTAAAGCAGAAGATGCAAGGTGACGTATCTCAGCTTCCGTTCCCTAAGGGTGCTGGAACGATCGAGAAGAACGTCATGAATGATTACATGCAAATGAAGGACGGAGACTTCGACCTTCAAGCAACTGCGTCAGACAACGTCGTGCGAGGCGGTCTAAACTCTCTTAGAAAGAGAGCAAAGTCTGGGAACGTTGTCCTCACGTTTAGCACGTCGACTGTCAAGAAGCTTAAGTCCTATGGCATAGATGATGAGGCAAAGCGGCAGGAAATTCTAAAGATCTACACCAGCAACCCTGATTCTGCGCCCGACATATCGGCTTACAAGAAGATCTACAATAAGCTGGACGCTTCAAAGAGAGAGGACTTTAAGCAGTACCTTTCCGCCCTCGGGCTTGTGAAGAAAGAGGAGGCGAATAAGCCTTCGAAGTCGAAGAAGTCGGGCAAATCTGAGAGTGCTGGGGAGACTCAAGTAGAGAGCGTTGACGCTCGTCTGAGAAACCTGATCTGGGAAATCATGCAAAATAGTTGAACTCTACTATTCCATTTTTGAACTCCTTGTGGTACTATTAAAATGTAAGGAGGACCAAGGATGGACTACGATCACACCAACCCCTGGCACCGGCAGTTCCTCGCCACTCACCTCCGCGAGGCCCTCTCCACCGCGGGGTTCTCCCTCCAGCCCATGCGCCGGGCTGGTGAGGAGGAGATCTGGACCCGCCCGGTCGAGGGCACCAAGTTCAAGATCACGGTCTACACCACGATCGTGGGCAACCAGGTCCGCTCCGCCGGCAAGGACGCCATCCGCGTGGTTGGCCTCTACGAGAATGGGGGTAAGGTGAAGGCGAAGGTCGGCCGCACCTCCACCCACCGCCGTGGCAAGGTCGAGGCGATCAAGGAACGCATGCTCGACAAGGCCCGGTTCACCTGGAAGGAGTGCCGGAGCGGTGGAAAGTGCCGGTGCGGGGCTCCCACCCTGGTCTCCAAGAAGGGTAACGACTACTGCGCGGACCTCTGCTGGAGGGCCTGATGCCGGTCTACGAGGTCGGTGACCTGGTCCATCCCAAGGACGACCCCCTCATTGATGAGGACAACCCAAGCGCTGTGGGAATCATCTTTGAGCTTCGGTCCATGACGGGTAAGCCCCCCGAGGCCAGGGTCCTGTGGAATGACATGCTCGACCGTGGTCCCAAGTGGACCTTCATCATGGACATCAGACCGATAGAGAAACCCAAGTGACTGAGACGAAGTTCAAGAAGGGAGACCTCGTCTGGGTATGGACTTCGGTCCATGAAGAGAAGTCCCCTGGCATTGTCATGGACGTCCGCCCTCATGTTCTTGGAGGGACGGGGGTGAGGTCGTGGAGAGACGGAGGGTGGGAGGTCTCTTACGAGGAGAAGCGCAGCGAGTACCTCGTGGTCTCTCCCAGTGGTGAGTTCCAGTCCTGGTTCGATGAGAAGAATCTGAGCCCGCCGTAACAACTGGCGACATGGGACGATAGTTAGTCTCATGGCGCCTCGCAATGGTCTCGAAGAGAGGTGGTCCGCCGCCGAGAGGCGAAAGCGGGCCAAGAGTTGCGCGCGCCCGAAGGGATTCACGATGAAGCAGTTTTGCAGGAATCAGAAGACGAAGAAAGTGAAGAGATTCGATGAGTCACTCGTCAGGAGCCTGGTGAGATCGATGTTGGCAGAAGCTGCGGCTCCCGATTTTGCGTCATCTGTCACACACTCGGCAGGGTGGATCAGCCCACAAGGTGAGTACTACTACGACCCTCAAAGAAGGGACCACGGTGAATGGGCAGCATTCCAGGCCGAGAAGGATCCCAAGCTCATGGCGACACTCCTCGAGGAGCTGAAGAAGGAGACAGATCCGATCCCTCCCCCTCCTCCGAGAACTCCTACGGAGCAGGCCGCATACGACAAGAAGTCACCCACTTTTCAGAGGATGGACGACTGGCGTAGACAGGGAGGTCGACCGCTCAAGGGCAAGCCGATCCCGCCCTACAAGGACATGAGCGAGCTCTACTATTCAGACATCCAGAGCGAGGTGAGGTCAGCGGCATTGAGAGCCCTCCTCATGAACGGGTGGGGTAAGGTCTCCAACGCATACGGAATTGAGCTGTGGAAGCCCTCCAAGAGCGTGCTCGAGACTTGGATGAACCTCGGCATGGAAGCCGGCTCGGATCCTGAGAGGTATCACAACGTCTATGATAAGAACGGATCGATTGTCGAGGGCGATTGGATGACGATTGAGAACTTCATGAGGAGGATGTCATGATACGTCAGCTGATCCGGAAGATGCTTCTTGAGGACCTTGAGGGCTTCACTTCGAAGACGGCAGGGATCAGTTACGGTCGAACTGATCCCAAGCAATTACCCAGGGAACTGAAGCGCATCTGGTCGCAGGAGGCAGACCACGAGTTCTTCAAGTCCCTGATCAAAGTTCACTGGATTGCCGGCATGCCAAAGTCCCCGTACCGGGTATTTGAGAAGATCAGCTCTTTCCTCAATGCGAGCGGCAAGGACGAGATCTCCACGATGGGATACATCGACAAGCCCAGTGTCAGCCAGTGGGGAGAGTTCGGTGTCATGGTCCAGGGAAGGACCACACTTGCCGCGAATGACATGAACGCCATCGTTTCCGGCTACTACCGCGAGATTGATCCGGGTGAGATCGAGAAGTACAGCAAGACCTCCGGGCTTCCGAGACGAGCAAGCAAATTCAGCCCAGAAAAAGCAAAGGGGTTCATCCTCGATGCCGAGAACTTTGGCAGGCAGTACCTCGGCAACGAGCTCATCGTGGACAACTGGCGTCCGACAGGCCTCATCGCTCCCCTCTGGTTCATCAATGACCTGAAGAAGAGCGTTCCGATCCTCGGAAAGAGAAAGCTTGAACAGAGCTACGAGAACCTGGTGAAACTCTTCGTCACCTCTGGTCTCCCTGTCTACACGAACAACGGAACGCCCAAGGACATGGCGTCATTCCGAGAGACGCTGGAGTCGCAATGATGGACCAGAGACCGTCCGCTGATGAAGTTTGCAGCTCAACGCAGAGCCTCGCCTGGATCACACCGAGCGGCCGCACGCACTGGCTTCGAGACGGTACTACTCACTCGGACTGGGCTCACACGCATCTCAGCCTCCTGTCTGGTGCCAAGCGTCTGAAATTCGGACCGCATGTGGCTCAAGACAAGCTGGTGCAAGGTGGATGGCTGAGGGTCACGTCGGTCAATACCATCGAGGTCACAAGCCTTGATTCCCTTGACCAGCGAGCATGGGACGCCTGGTCTGAGATCGCAGCCTCCTGCTCGGGTAGACGAGGATACGATCCTGAGAGCTCGATCCTCATCGGTCACGGACGCGATTACACCAAGATGCCCATGGCCGAGGTCATTGAGACATACTGCAGCAAGGAAGCGCAGGAAAAGTTCTGGGGGACGGTGATGGGCGAGTCTCTGGTTAGCAGAATCGTGAGGATGACACTCCTCGAGGACGTGAGGAAGCGCGGCAATAAATTTTGCGCCTACGTCGACGACAAGCTCACGAAGGCCGAGAAGGAGAGGAACCCGAAGAAGTACAAGGGGAAGAAGGTCGGCTCAGTACAGCGCACCCCCTCAGGCAAGATCAGGATGAAGGCGAGAGCCTGCTACGCCTCCAAGAAGAAAGCCAATAACGCGATGGCTGCTGCGATGATGGAGTCTTCTGCGACATCAGCTGTGAGATCTGTTATCAGAGAGATGATACTAGAGGATCTCAAGGGATTCCAGTCCCGCACGAAGGACATCGACTACATGGCCAACCTCGACGATCCCACCTTCGAAGACCCTCGGCAGGGAAGTCTCGTCAACAAACCAAAGGCGATTGATGTGAAGAGGGCGTGGGCCGCCGAGGCCGACCACAAGTTCATGGACTCCATCGTCAAGATCCATTGGACAGGCGGACTCGACTGGGAGAAGAAGCTGCGGAACTTCCTCAATCTCTCAGGGAAGAACGAGATCTCAACGAGTGGATACCTCCCGGGTTCAAACAAGTTCTCAAGCTCATGGGGCACCGTCGGAGTCATCGTGAAGGGCAGGACCACCCTTGCCTCGAATGACATGAACACTATAAGCAGTGGATACCACGGACAAGTTGCACCAGAGACACTAAAGAAGTACGCGTCTTCAGGGGTCCCAAAGCGGCCCCTGTCATTCCGAGGACCCGAGGCCTGGGGTGGTGGAAGCTCCAAGTACATACTTGACAGGGACTCCTTCGACCCATATGAGTCCCGTCGCAGTGAGTTCATCGTTGACAACTGGAAGCCGGTGGGCATCATCGTAGACATTATTGATTTTCTGGGTAATGTGCAGTTCCCGTCGGTGTCCGCCGAACCCATCATTCGATACGCTGAGGTCGTCCTTGAGCTTGGGCTACCAGTCTACGACTGGGAGATGAAAGAGATACCCAGGGAGAAAATCGAGGCCGCCCTGAGGGGATCTGGAGGAAGACTATGACGGGTTCTAAAACTGTTCGCTCCCTCGTCAGGGAGATTCTCCTCCAAGAGAAGACCCTGGCTGACATCACACGCGGAGGAAGGGTCCCAGGCCTGGGCGTCGACACAGACGACTCTGAGGGCGGTGGACTCAAGTACGGTGACAAGGCCACCACCAACTACAGACGCTGGATCAAGAAGGACTGGAATCAGTATGCCGACCATGCCTTCTTCCAGGACCCGAAGAAGATGCAGGTGGTCCACTTCCTCGGATACTTCTCGGGAGGTGACTCTCTCACCGACTACTTCCCCGAAGGGGAGGTCACACCAGGAAGGATACCGGGCATCCACGTCCCCAGCCGCAACGAGCTGAGCTGCTACGGCTACGTTCCTCCGACAGACCCAAAGAACTTCATCTCATTCGCGACCGGTCCCTACTTCACCTTCAAGAAGTACCGAGTCACTCTCGTCTCGACCATCGACGCTGCCACTGAGAGGCTCAGTAAGGCGACACCGAAAGACATCGAGAGGATGAAGGGTTCAGGTCTCGCAAAGAGACCCACTTCCCTTTCAAGGGACGAGGACTTTCCCATCGACGAGAAGGAGCTTGAGCGCTTCAACATCGAAGAGGTCGTCATCGACAACTGGATCGTGGACACCTGCTACGGTCCAAAGCATGAGGCCGGGTACGCTGCTGAACTCGGCCTGAAGTACGAGGTGCTGTGGTGATAAGACAACTGATCAGAGAGATGCTCCTCACTGAGGCGATGTACACGCCGGAGCGAGCTGCCGAGGAAGGAATCGTCTTCACCGTGAAGAGGACGCGCTTCGGTGGAGGCGGGTGGAAAATCTCATGCGGTCCTATCGGAGAAATCCACATGCTGAGGTCACTCGGCATCGGAAACTGTCTCGGCGCATATGAGGTCACGCTTTCTGGGACCGACCGCGAGGGCCTCGGCCCCCTCCTCTATGACATTGCGATGGAGATTGCAGGTGACGCTGGTATCATGTCCGATAGGGGGATGGTCTCACCGGACGCAAGAAGGGTGTGGGCGTACTACCTCAGCAATCGTCCTGACGTGTCAAGCTCACAGCTTGACTCTGCACCTGGCACGCTCACCCCCTACGATGAGGAGGATGATTGCAAACAGTCATCTGCGAGAGAGGACGGCGGTGGCTGGCAGATCTCTCCGCTCTCCAAGGTCTACCGGAAGCGGGGGACACCGACCATCGACAGGCTGAGGGAACTCGGAATCATTGAGATCGTTGGTTAGAGGCCGAAGACCCGTGAGTTGTACTCTTTTGCTCTGGGTGTAAACTTTTCCTTCCAATTTGATCTCACTTGTGATACTATCACAATAGGAGGAAGAAATAAGGTGAACATCCGCCTCAACGCCGAAGAGTGGTCCCATTTCAACGCCCTCCTGAAAGAGGGTCCCGTCAACAAGATCGCGGCCATCAAGTTCGTGAGACTTGCGAAGCTCCACCAGGTTCTGGACCCTGTCACGGGTCAGTTCCGGGCCGGCGTCGGCCTCAGGGAGGCGAAGGAGGCGGTGGAGCACTACATGACCTCCCGCGGCATGAAGAACGCCGATGGCTCCGATCCCTGGGATCGCAGCATGGAGCCCTCCGGTCGCATCGTCCCCTTCCAGCCCATCCGCCGGATCGTGGTCGACATGGGAGAGGGTGAGGTGGAGGTCGACATGGACGGGATGTCCCTCAAGTTCCTCAGCACGATGACGACCCTCAAGCTCGACGACCTCGCGAAGCTCGTGGACCTCTACAACCGGGTGAAGGACTGGGAGAAGAGCCTGTGAAACCCATCCGGCCCGGTGACCTCGTCCTCGTCAGGAAGCTCCCGAAGTACTGGGGAGCCGAGGACCTCCGTGGGAAGTGGGGGACCGTCCTCGAGCAGGGAGGGCACGAGAACCGCTGGATCATCCTTGTCGAGAACAGGCGTCTCTCCCTTCACCGCAACCACGTCTCGACGCCCGAGGAAGTCGATGCTCAGGCCGGGTGACATCGTGAGGACCACTACCTGGGGCTGGGACGAGAGGTACGCGGGCCAGCACTTCCTCGTCACCCAGGTCTCATGGGACTCCGACCACATGAAGCACCTCTTCCTGCTGCAGGACCACATCGGTGGTGGGTTCATCTGGGCCAACGAGGACGAGGTCGATCACACAAATAGTTGAACAGCGTATTCCCTGTTGTTCTCGCTTGTGGTATAATGGTTTCATATGGAAGGAAACCTGGAATGAACCAGATGAAACGGGAGTCCCACGAATGACAAACGAGAGTGAAGGCTGGAATCTCCAAGTCGGTGATCTCGTCAAGATGAAGCACGGTTACTCTGCACCCGGGACAGTCCTCGAGGTAATGGAGCGCCACCCGAGGGCTGACGAGCCCGGTTTTCACTCGATCAACAGTGTCCTCAAGATGCCCCACGCCAGGGTCTTCTGGTCTGATCACGAGATCATGAACCTCACACCCATCATGCAAATTGCGAGGGTCGAATGCGAGTGAACATCCGGAAGGGAGACGTCGTCCGCGACACGCTGGAACTCGGTCCCTACGGCCATGAGCAGAAGATGGGCCTCGTCGTCGGGGTGAAGGGGCAGGTCGCAGAGGTCTACTACCCCGAGTACTCCGGCTACGTTTGGCTCCCCTTCGAGATTCTCGAGAGGGTGGAGATGACCCCACAGAAGACTGACGAGCTCGTGTTCGCCGGCACATGACAATCCCTGTTCCCACCGACGTCCTCTTCCACGTGGAGAGGTACAACGAGGATGGGAGGGTTGACGCCTTCCGGAGGGGAGACCTCGTGCTCTACAACGGTGAGCCCGCCGTGATCATCGACGTGCCTGACACGGTGTTGGGCCACTACATCGAGACGCCGGTCGGTGGTCTCATATGCCTTGATCTCGCCACGATACTTCAGGGCGGAAAGACCCTCAACGTGGAGACGTGGAAGATCTTTCACCTGTACACTCCGTGACGTTGGGTAGTATACATAAGTGCGGAGGCAACATGAGCCAGGAAGAGATCAGTGACATCCTCAAGCGGATAAATGAGCTCGTGATCGAGGCGGCGCACAAGGGCGCGCCAGAGTCTCAGATCATGCGATCGGTTTACGACGGCCTTGACCTCGTCCTCGGGCCCCCTGATGAGGATAACTTCGACGACTGGGAGGGTGAGGATGACGAGGACTCCGAAGAGGGAGACGAAGACGGAATCGCCGACGAGGAGCACGGGATTTGATGTCGGCGACGTCGTCCGCATAAGGAAGGCTCCCCGCTTCCTCTCACACCCTGAGATAACACAGATCGTCGGCCAGCTTGGCATCATCATCGAGAGAGGCCAGTACAAGGAAAGTTGGGTCGTCTACTGTGATGGGCATCGTGTGTCTGTCCACAGCAACCACATCGAGAGACCGCAGGCGTCGGAGTGAATAGATATCGATATGGGAAAGACAACGATTGAAGAGACGCGCGAGCTCTTAGGAGAGCTTCTAGAAGCGAAAGTTATCTACCAAGGTGAGACTTATTTTCTACCAGATGACATCGCAGGAGGTGTCATAAAAGGTCAGAAAAAATGGGCTGACAGACAGACTGCTAAATTACGCTCGAAACTCGGGTCTACCGCGGCGCCAGTCGAACCCAGGGTTAAAAAAGCTGATTTACCCCCGAGTCTCGCGAAGTCTTTCGAGGGTATGAACTCCGAAGTAAAGAAGGATCTCGCTGTTCTCTATTATGAGAACAAGCAAGCAATCGACAGTTTCATCCAAAGCAGATCAAGTTTTCCGGATGCTGGACAAGGGACGTGGACGGGACTCGACTCTGCCGTCGTTAATCGGGTTTACTCTTTGGAAACGAAAGGGAGGACAGACGTCGTAGGCAAAGGAGAAGCTCTATGTCTTCTTTACTGGGACGACGGCAAGCCCGCTGCGGGTTCTACCACTAGCACCGCGACGGTCGACATCAGTTTCACAAGTACAGATGCTTCAGTTAAAGCAGTTTCAGGTCCTCTTGATGAAGGGATCAGTTTCAAAGTCAATGGAACTCTTTCCTCTTTCAAAGAAATCGCTCAACAAACGCTCGAAGGCTTATCAAAAACCGCTGCTCAGAAATTCTCAGGCTTGTGGTCAACCAACTTGAGCCAAGAGCAGATCTTCGGAGCTGTAATCAAACAGAAGGCAAGCAAGAAAGAGTTTACGCATCTCGTAAACTCCCTGAATACCGCAGTTAGAACGATGAAGGGTTCTGGAAGCGAAAATTATGTTTACCTGCTGGTCTCTGAAGCTGGCTGGAAAGTCATACCGAAGAGTGACGAAGGACTTACGTTCGGGGGAATCACTGAGGGCAAAGTCACGGTCAATTACAACATGGAGTCTAACCTCAAGAAGGCGATCGAAAAAGCAAGCGAGGGAGACTTCTCTAGCTTCGCGCTGCAAAGATCTGCAGCTGAGGGACCAGAAGTTGTACGTGATGAGGAAGCAGCTTTCAATGCGTACAAAAATCTCGATGGACTAGAGGGTGTCGATGAAACTCTCGATGTCACAAATCTCAAAGGAGTGAAAGAAAAGATCAATGACGCTCTCAAAAAGATCGAGAAGTATGGTAGGACTCTTGTCAAAGCAGAAGAAGGCGGGAAGGCGCTCAGGCAAAATAGAAAAAATGCGAGAGCAGCTATCGAATCCTCAAGCAGCAAGATTCTACTCTCTCTTGAGAAGTCGTTACAAATTACCAAAGAGCTTATAGACGCGCACAAGAAGAGCAGTCGTTCTTCACCCGAAGAAGTGAGAAAGCTGACCAGCGACTACAGAATCGCTATGCGAGATATTTTCGGTCCTGCAAACTATACGAACTACCCCAACCCAGTCGCTCTTGATCAGGCTGAAGACGGTCTCGAAATTTTCGTCAGCCTGCTCGGAGGACAGCAACAGACCGGCGTCTCAGAGTCTCTTCTCTATAAGAAAATCCAAAAGAGAGAGGTTAGGAATACGAGAGCACTCGTTAGAAGTAACGTCATTCTTCAGCGTAGTGTGAAGACCGTCGATGAATCTAGAATAGTCCTCGAGCACAACCTTCTCATGCGCGAGCTCTTCCCGCCCCAGCGCAGCTTCCCGCTCAGCAGCATCGTCCTGCCCACGGGCCTCCGCCTGACAGAGAGCTATGTCACTGATGTCCTCGGTCTTCCCCCGCCGGTTCTCACCGAGGGACGGATGAGTGAGTCATACATCAGGAGGGTCATCCGTGAGCACCTCATCTTCGAGGGCTGGTGGGACAGCGCAAAGGACCTCCTCGGCAAGGGCGTCGACTGGGTGAAGGAGAAGGGTGATTCTGTAGCTGACGTGCTCAAGAACTTTGGCGCGAACGCAAAGGGGGTCGTAGCTGGCCTGTGGGCTGCAGCGACCGATCCCGAGTCTCTCAAGAGCCTCCTCGATAAGTTCAAGAAGGGCTGTGAGAACATCATGAAGCTTGTCACCAAGCCCCTCCAGGACCTGCTGAAAGTCTTTGAAAAGATTCAGGAGAAGGCGATGGATGTGGTGAACGGCCTCGGAAGCTTCATGAAATTTCTTACTGACGCCCTCGGCAAGATCATGTCGCTCTCTGGCTGGAAGGGGATGATGGCCGCCGCAGCTGGGTTCCTTTGCTACAAATGGATCAACGAGAACACAGGCCCACTTATCAAGAAGGCGATGGACTTGGTGAAGAATCCCGAGAAGCTGACGGATGATCTGCTGGGACAGGTGGTCGACACTGTGAAGGAGGAGATCATCGCCGCTGCACAGGAGAAGCTCACCGAGATAGGAGGAGAGCTCGCAGCATCAGCGATCGAGAGCCTCGCGGGACCGGTCGCTTGGCTGAAGACTGCGGTGGACATCTTCGAGAAGGCTGACTGGGTGATCAGCAGCCTCGCCGAGCCCATGGGACTCACCTCGAATGAGTTCACTGAGCAGCAGACAGCCTGATTCCATGAGCCCAACGGGAAGCTTGAAGCCCGGTGACCTCGCTCGAATAGGTGTGGGCGGTGGGAAGGGCTCCACCGTCCTCGTCCTCCGACCAGACCAGGTCAACCACGAGAGGGGCGAGCCCTGGTGGTACGTCCTCGTCGATGGGAGGGAGATCCTCATCCACGAGAAGTTCCTCGAGAGGGTGAGCAGCGCCCCTGAGCAACAACTTTTGTGAACTATTTTGCGCCAGATGTGTCCGCCTGACTCAGAGTGAATTAAGAGGGCATAGGAGGAAGGAAACCATGTCCAAACCAGTCGAGACCGGGTGCCTCGCCACCCACCGCATGAAGGGCGGCACCTTCCTCGTCACGGCATTCCGCTACGCCAGTCACGGTCGGGGGATGGACGGCCAGTTCGAGATCCTCGACCCGTCCACCGGCAAGTTCCAGTGGGTGGTCGACTTCGAGCTGAAGCGTCTACCGGACCCACAGGAATGAGCAGCTCGACGAAGCCCCGGCTCGGTGACCTCGTCACACCCAGCTACCCCGTGTTCCGCCACGACAAGAAGGACTTCCCGCAGTGGGGGACCGTCGTGGCGGAACACGGTGTCTATGTGGACGTGATGTGGTCGAACGGCAAGGTGGAGGAGTTCTGGACGGAGCAGGACCTGGTCGTCCACGTCAAAAATAGTGAACAAAATGTTGCGCAGGGGTGTTCTCCTGGTTCGAAATGAATTAAAGGATCAAAGGAGGCAAGGAACCATGCAGGAACGCAAAGGCGACCTCAAGTACAAGACGGCGGAGACCTTCGACGACGACCTCAACGACTTCGTCCCGGTCTGGAGCATCTACCGAGCCACCGGCGACGGCGCCTGGCTCCACACCACCTCCCACCTGAAGTCGAAGGTCGACATCATCGAGCTCCAGCGGATTTACCCCGGCATCACCCCCTTCCCTTCCCGATACAACTGAGGAGAGCAGCAATGCAGCCCATCGACACCACCGAACGTGAGGCCCTCCTCGAGGACGTCCACCAGCGCCTGACGGCGGCCAAGCAGGCCATCCTCGAGGATGTCACCGGACGCTTCCAGGGTCGCAAGATGGTCATCTCCCGGACCCTCAAGGACCCGACCACCGGCGAGAAGGGGCTCGCCTTCCTCGAGTCCACCGTGGTCGGGGTCCAGTTCACCTACGACGACGACATGGAGTTCGTGGTCGACTACACCCATCCCCACACCGGTGTGGTTGTCCGGACCACCGCCGACATCTGAACAGGAGAGTCAACATGCCCAACTACCGAAACTACAACTACGGCGGTGACCCCCACGATCGCAATGACAGCCGGGCCGGCCGAGTCTACGTCTGGGAGACGGTGGACGTCGACGACCAGGACCGTGGAGCCAACGACGAGGGCTACTACTACGAGTGGTGCGACTCCTGCTGCAAGCGGACGGAACACGACGGTTACTGCCTCGAGTGCGGCTGAGATGGAAGCCGGCGATCTCCGAGTCTTCACGAACTTCACAATCGCTCCTCACGGACGGATGTTCATGGAAGGACAGGCAATCGTCCTCCTGCGACCCGATTCCCACCAACTCCCCTACCGGCGCTGGTATGTCCTCGTCGATGGCGACATGGATCTCTGCGACGAGGACACCATGAATCGGAACACTATTGAAGCCCGGTGACCTCATGATGCTCGGTGGACATGCTGTTCTCCGTAACGATGCATCCCGCCTGGATGAACCTCCCAACTTTGGGAATATCGGCGATCCAGTGACGATCATCTCGGGTGCGGACGGTCACGACTATGTGAGGGTCATCCACCCAGTCCACGGAGTCCAGGATGTCTTTCGCTACAATCTCTTCCCAATGACGGGCAACTGTGAAAGCCGGTGACCTCGTCATCCCGTGGACCTCATGCAACGTCTACGGGACCATGGATCCCACCTTCTCCTCCCCCGGTCGATCCCGGAAATGGGAGCCCGACCAGCCGGCAATCATCTTCGCCACGGCAACCCGCAACGTCAGGGGAATCGATGTCCTCAAGTTCCAGATCCTGCTCGACAATGAGCTCTGGTGGACAGGCGCTGGAGCAGCGCGGCTTCTGGAAACACGCAATCCCAAGGGAGGAGGTCAAGATGGTGCCTGAATCCGGTCAACTCTGGGAATGGATCTGGGGTGCATTCACAGGGACCCGCTTCCTGGTGATGGAGGTGATCCCCAGCAAGTACGATCCCTCCAACATGGAGTGGACCCTGGTGGAGATCCAGGAGTTCATCAATGGCGGGCTCAACTCCCGTCAGATCACCCTCGCCGCCCTCCTCGGGAATGGACGGCCCCTATGAGCCCCGGTGATATCCGTCAATGGAACGTTCCCGATGGACATGGAACCCACTTCCTGGTCCTCGAGGTGGAGAACTGGTCCGGTCGAGGCGAGTACGGCGAATCCACCGTCACCTTCCTCTCGGATGGGCAGGTCATTCGTGACGATTCCAACTACATCAAGGACATCAGCGGGGCGGTCAATGAAACCGGGTGATCTGGTTCTGATTTCTGCCGCAGGTACATCAGCCGCGCGTGCCCAAAATGGGAAGATTGGTCTTGTGACAAATCTGTGGCATGCCCCGGATTATCTCGGTGGTGACACCTACCTCGACGTGCTGGTGGACGGCATAAACATGTCGTTCATGAGCGACGAAGTTCTTGAGGTTGATGATGAAACCCGGTGATCTTGTCAGAGTGCGGATCAAGAGTCCGCACTGGACTAAGCTTGGGTGTGATGGACATGCGGGCATCATCGTCAAGTCCGGGGCGAGGGGACCCTACGACGTCTGGTGGGTGCTGTTGGATGATGGGCGGATGCAGGATTTCCAACCGACGAGCCTGGTGGTGATCAGTGAAACCCGGTGATCTCGTCCAGGTCACATTCCGACGCCGGGGTTCCACCGATCCCTATCCCATCGGAATCCTCATCGATGTCCGCAAGAACGAGTATCCCCTCCAGGGAGAGCGTGAGTTGGACTACATCGTGATGGTGGACGGAAAGGAAAGGAACCTGAAGCGCCGCTGGCTGAGGTCCATCGATGAAGCCCGGTGATCTCGTCCAGGTGAAGACTCCACTTCCTGAGCTTGGAAAGATCGGGATTGTGGTGGGTCCCGACGTCAAGTGGAACCTCAACCCTCGGGTCAGGGTGATGTTCCCTGATGGAGAGAGGGAGCTCCACTTCACCAACCTCCGGAGGGTCGATGAAGCCCGGTGACCTCGCCCGTCTCAAGGACGTCGGCATCCGAAGCGGGGAGGTCGTCACTATAGTCAAGGTGCATCCATGGCGTCCCCTTCCCAATGTCTTCGGCTCATGGAGGTCAGTCGACTATCTCCATGACGGGGAGCTCGTGGAGGAGTGTGATTCCAGCTTCCTGGAGGTCATCGAATGCGAGTGAAGAAGGGACAACTGAGACGCTGGCACGAGAACGTCCAGGTCTTCGGTGGTCGGACATTCCTGACCGTCAGTTCACGGATCATGCGAGATAGGAAAAGGGATGAGCTCGGTTGGGGAGGTCGTGACAGGGGTGAGATCCTCTGGACGATCCTTGAGGACGGAAATCTCATCGAGGACGTCTCCCAGATGGATATTCATGCCAGTAGTGATGCGATCGATGAAACCAGGTGAACTGCGAGCATGGTGCGCGGGCGGCTGGGGACCGCAGAGGAGTCCCTTCCTGGTTGTCTCAATCGCCGAGGACGGATCCGTCACAGTCATCGACGACGGTCAGGAATTCGTCTTCAGGCACCACGACCTCGAGATGTACTCGGTGAAACTTCCGGAGGCTGGTCATGAGACCGGGTGACCTCGTGCGGCTCGACCACCGGATCTTCGGTGAGGACTTCCACAACAGCTTCGATCCGAGGATCGGAGATCCCGTGCTCGTGGTCATAGCCGTGAGAGAGATCATGGGCTCTCCCTACGTAACGCTCCTCAACACTCACACCGGCACAGAGTTCGTGGACAAGGCCGAGCACTACGCGAGGATCGACGAGGATAGTTCGAAGGACTCCCTGTAGCCGCAATACGTAAATTTACAGGGGGAACGCATGGTCATCTTTCTAGCGCTAATGTACCTGGGCGGCTGCCAGGATTACGAGATAAAGGGTAACGACGACATCATCGACGGTGCGGAGGAGACCGGTGTTCCCGACATCCTCGTGTCCCCGTCCCGGATAGACTTCGGAAGGGTCGACGCGACGCTCGGTTCCTCGGTGATCGAGGCGGTGACAGTCTCCAACGAGGGTGACGGACCCCTCCAGATCAGCGATGTCTCCCTCGAGTATCCCGAGGACGCGGACGTCTTCAGCATCTCGACCATCGGTTCGGTCCTCATCCCTCCAGGCTCCAGCACCTCCTTCGCTGTCACCTATGAGCCCTACACCGCCGAGGAGAGGGAGTCGAGGGTCATCATCGACAGCAACGATCCAGACGAGCCCTCCTCCCCTGTCGACCTCATCGCCGAGGGTCTCGCACCAGTCATCACCCTCTCCCCTGAGTCCTACGACTTCGGGACCCTCTACATCGGCTGTGAGAGCACGGTGACGGTGACTGTCGGTAACCTCGGCTCGATGGACCTCGTCGTCTCCGATCTCGACTACGTGACAGCAGGCGACGACATCTCTTTCGACCCCAACAGCGCTGTCCTCGGCGGTCTCCCGGTGACGATACCCCCGATGGGAGACGCCGAGGTCTACGTCTCGTACGCTCCCCTCGACGACTACGCGGACGAGGGCTTCATCGTTGTCTCATCGAACGATCCTGCCCGACCCGAGGCGATGTCCTACCAGACCGCCGGGGGCGAGCTCTGGGGCGAGAACATCGACGTCTTCGAGCAGCCCATCAGGGGAGCGACCGACATCCTCCTCGTGATAGACAACTCGTGCTCGATGGCCGAGGAGCAGTCGAACCTCGCCTCGAACTTCGCTTTCTTCGCCTCTGAGCTCTACACTCTCGACCTCGACTACCAGGTCGCGGTGATCACCACCGACAACCCGTCATTCAGGGGTGACATCATGACACCCGAGACCTCGGACTTCGAGTCGGAGTTCGCCGCACAGGTCCTCGCGGGCACCGGAGGTTCCGGTGACGAGAAGCCCTCGGAGATGGCGTACCAGGCGACGCAGCCGGGCGGCGACGCAGGACCCGGAAGCGACTTCCTCCGCGACGACTCGATGCTCTCGATGATCGTCGTCTCCGACGAGCCCGACTCGAGCCCTTCCTCGTGGTCATCGTACCTCTCGTACTTCGAGTCACTGAAGGAGGACTCTGACGACCTCGTCATCCACGCGATCTCTGGCGACTGGCCGGCCGGGTGTGGGACCGCGGCGGCCACGAACAACGTCTACGAGATGACGGTCTCGACGGGCGGCCTCTACCTCTCGGTCTGTGCGACGGACTGGGCGAGCCACCTCGAGGCCCTCGTCGAGGCGTCGGCCGTCGACCTCTCCTCCTTCGAGCTCACCGAGTGGCCGGTGCCGGAGTCGATCGTGGTGAGGGTCGACGGGCTCAACACGACGACGGGCTGGACCTACAATGAGACCGACCGGGCCATCGACTTCGACGAGCTCCACGTCCCGGAGGGCGGCTCCACGATCGAGGTCGAGTACGCCCTCTACGGTGACTGCGAGGGCTGAGAGTCGGCCTCGGTCACACCCCGCGTTTGGGCGCTGAAACAATCAACTCCCAAAAGTAGCCTAAGCAGCGGGGTAACCGCTCCAATAGGAAAGGGCGCACCCACTCCCAGCGCTCCCAAGTGTGTCACTCCTCCACATGATAACAGTCAATGGGACAGTGGGGGAGTCGCGTGCACACCCTCCCAGGGGTCACCCGCAGCCCTCCCCAGTCCCCCTGCGGCACCATCCCCACGTTCACCCGTGTCCCATCCCACAGGTACAAATGGACATCCCTCCGCACGTGTGTATGCGCGCGCGGGGGCGCGGGGGTCCCACCACACAAGTCCATCGCGGGGTACACGGGAGTGGCGCGGGGTAGGAAAATTGCGGGAGACCAATGCTCTCGCGGTGTCGAGTTGTCGCGTTCGTCTTAGTCCAGGCGATAAATGTTACAGATAAGTTGACATTGTCACTGTAACAATGACACGTTGACATATGTGACATTGACATTTTGCCTCTGTAACTGTAACATTGCCTCTGTAACCTTTCCGCCTCTGTAACCTTTCGCCCCGACCCAAAAAGAAAAGTGAACTATTTTGCGCCAGATGTGTCCGCGGGTTCAAAAAGGAATTACTAGACTAACATGGAATGGAGGAAATGGTTTCCTCCTCCCACCTCGGAGCCCACACAATGCGCATCAAGTTCACCGATTCCTTCGAGCTCGGCACCCCCATCGGCAAGGTGGAGGTCCCCGCGGAGCTCCTCAAGCGCCACCGCACCGGCGTCGATTGGGTCGATGAGGGCCTCGGGGGTGAGGGGTTCACGCCCTCCATGGTGACGATGTTCACGGGTGAGCCCGGTGCGGGGAAGACGACTGCGCTCCTCACCATGGCCTCGGGACTCACCGAGGGCGGGGCGGTCTGCCTCTTCAACACGGCAGAGGAGAGCCTCTTCCAGGTGAAGCGCACGGTCAATCGCCTCGGGCTGAGGGGTAACTTCCTGGTCGGCGGGGAGACCCACGTGGACAAGATCATCGAGGGTGCGGACCGTATCCGCGGGCTCAGGGAGAACAAGGGGAAGCCCTTCTTCCTCATGGTCGACTCCCTCCAGTGCCTGGACGATGGGAAGTTCGACTCCGGCCGGATCACCTGCTGGACCGCGGAGCGCTCCCTCGAGAAGCTCACGACCTGGGCGAAGGAGAACTTCACCAACGTCATCGTGGTCGGCCAGGTCACCAAGGGCGGCCAGTTCGCGGGGTCGAACAAGATGAAGCACATGGTCGATGCGCACATGCACCTCTCCTGGGAGCGCAAGGACAAGGACCTCCTCGGCCACCGCAAGTTCGAAGTTCCGAAGAACCGATTCGGTGGGGGACAGCGTCGCACATGGCTTGCCATGGGCTCCACTGGCTTCCATGTCACTGCTGTTGAGGAGGGCTAAGTCCTTTCTTCTTAGCTGCAGATCGCTTACGAGCCTCAGAGATCTTTCTTGATATCTCTGCCCTTTGCTCTGGGGTCTTTGATCTTTCTCTTTCGAATGCGGCGTTTCTTTGCTTTTCCGCTGTCTCTTCTGAGATCTCTCTACCCTCCCAGTACTTCTTCATCGCAGCGGACCTCTTGGCTTGCGCCTCTGGTGTCTGCGCAGCAAGGTGGCAGGGATGATCCTTGTCTTGAAGTCTCTTTGATCGCAGCTCACTCAAATGCTCGGACCGCCAACCCGACTCAGGGTCTGCCCATCTCTTCTTGAGAGCATCGCTAATCTTCTTTCTTTGCTCTTCTGGTATCTCATAGCCACACTTCTCCCTAAGAATCTCAATAGTCTCAGGAGAGTGCGTCCTGCCGTAGAAGCTGTTCTTCTCTCCCATCTTCGACTGGGACATTCTTTCTCTTGTCTCATCAGTGACAACGGGTCTTTCAGCAGTCTTGAGATTGAACCCCTTGGGTGACATTGTGTCATATTCTTGCATCAGTCTGTCTTCCTCTTTGAGGAGACACTCCTCCTCACAGTGAAGCAGAATCTCCCACGAGAAAGCTTCTTCTCCGTACTTGTTCCACGCAGCTTGCATGGACGGGTTTCTGTGAGCTCCTCTCCTCAGGTCTGCCCAATGGTTGTTTTTCCTTGCTTCGAAGGCGTTCTTGGTCGATCCGATGTACGACTTCTTGTTCGCTTCGCAAGTGATCTTGTAGATGCCTGGCATTGTCCCTCCTTCAATAGGTATTCGGACCACCTGGTATAATAGTATACGGACCACCTGGTTAGTGCAAAATAGTTGTGTTCTTCCGTCACAGGGTGAATTACATTAGGCATGGAGGTCAGGATGAAGACAATCATCAACCCGGCAGCTGCGGTCACCCGTCGCATCCTCGTGAACGAAGGGACGGCAGCGCCCCAGCGTCGTGTCCTCGATGAGGAGGTCGCGGCGAAGATCGAGGCGGGGAAGACGAGGGCCGGTAGGAAGGCGAAGCGCAACAAGGCGCCCGATGGCACCCGCCCCCAGCCCGTTGACAACAAGTCAAAGCGCTCCTTCGTGGGGATCGAGCCGGGACAACTTGTCATGGTCCGCGGCTACCGTGACACGAAGTGGATTGTGACATCCCCACCCTCGGCGAAGTTCCGGAAGCGGGGCACCGAGGAGGTCGTCGAGGTCCAGTCCCACACCCGCAGGGTCGGGAAGGCGGTGGTCTCCGTCACCCTCATGGGTCCCGATGGCGTGATGATTGACGTCCCCATCGGCTGGTGCAAGCCCGTCTACGGGTAGAAAATAGTTGCAAAAAGGTGTGGAGGGGGTGTCCGCGGGGTCCCGAGTGAATTAAAGGATCATGGAGGCCAAGGAAAATGGCAATGCACGGTGCAAAGCTCCTCACCGCCAAGCTTCATGGCAGCGCCCTCGGGGACAACGCTTCGACCTGGCTCTACCTCCCGGTGCAGATGCCCGCGGACTGGCCCGGTGTCGAGGCCTGGTCGGGTGAGGGTTACAACTCCCCCGAGTGCAAGGAGTTCCGCGAGGCTGCCGCGAGGGCGGTGAAGGAGCACATGCCCTCCCGCCCGGGCCTGGTGGCGGACCCGAAGAACGGCGGGCGCATGGACGGGTGCAAGTGGCAGGTCGCCTACGATCAGGACGGGCCGCGGATGAACTTCGGCCGCAACCTGGTCGGGCACCCCTACATCCTCGTCCGCCCCCTCCCTCCCTCCGCGGAGGTCCCCGTCTCGGAGTGGGAGCGGATCTCCCTCGAGGGCTGATCAAAATAGTTTCAAAAAGGTGCCCCGGAAGGTGTCCGGGTGATCAAAAAGAAATTACTAGATACATGAAGGGGAGGAAAAAGGAATCCTCCTCCCCCGCTCAACCCTCTCCCTGGAGTCTCCCACATGGACGCAGCAACCCTCGTCAAGGTCATGAACGCCTTCCCCGCCTCCCAGGCGATCCTCATCCGGGGTGACCACGGCGTCGGCAAGTCGCAGCTCATCCACCAGCTCGCCTCCGCCAAGGGGAAGGAGCTCATCGACGTCCGCGCCTCCACCATGCAGGAGGGTGACGCGGTGGGGTACCCGGACATCGACCGCATCAAGGAGACCGGGGTCGCCTCCTTCGCCCTCCCCTCCTGGTACGTCCGGGCCTGCAATGAGGGAGTCATCCTCTTCCTGGACGAGCTCAACCGCGGCCTGGTCGGCGTCCTCAACGGCATGTTCCAGATCGTCCTCGACCGGGAGCTGGGGAATGGGCCGGACGGCAAGCCCAAGCGCCTCCACCCGGACACCCAGGTGATCGCGGCTGTCAACTGGGGCAACGACTACACGGTCAATGAGATGGACCCCGCCCTCCTCTCCCGATTCTACGTCGCGGAGTTCAAGCCCACCACCCAGGACTGGATCCTCTGGGCCAAGGACCAGGGCGGCATCGACGAGGTCATCATCGACTTCATCGGCCAGCACCCCAACCACCTCCGTCCCACCAAGGCGGTCGAGCCCGGCAAGGTGGCGCCCAACCAGCGTGCCTGGGCGATGCTGGACCGGGTGCTGAAGCACAATGGGATCAGCCTCGGCGACCACGGCGGCAATCCCCCCGAGCTCCTCTACCCCTTCGCGATGGGGTTCGTCGGTGTGGAGGCCGCGGCTTCCCTGGTGGACTTCGTGAAGAACTACGCCTCGGTGATCACGGCCGAGGACATCCTCGACAACTGGAAGAAGGTGTCGAAGAAGGTGGCGGACCTCCCCACGGAGAAGAAGCTCGCCATCGTGGAGAAGCTCAAGGACCACTGCAAGGCGAACAAGTGGAGTCTCACCCAGGTCGCCAACCTGAAGGGATTCTTCGACTGCCTCACCGGTGAGTGCAAGATGTCCCTCTACAACGGGGTCCTCGCCTCGGGGAACACGGCGAACCTCACGGCCTTCCACGGCCTCGTCAAGGACGAGATCATGGGGGTGATCAATCGCGCCCAGGCGGTCGCCAAGAAGGGCAAGTGATTGGGCCGGGGACCACAAAATAAAGTGAACAAAAGTGGTCCCCGAGGTGTCCTCCGGGTCAAAAAGAAATTAATAGATCTCATGGAGGCAAGGAACATGGCCGACACCGGCACCGCCCAAATGGGCAATGAGAAGACGAAGGCCGAGTACAAGCACCCGGACTTCCCCGAGCGGAGCCTCGCCCGGCTCCAGAAGGACGCGGAGGGATTCAACCTCGACGACCACCTCGTCGCCCTCCTCTTCAAGGAGCCCTTCTACGCGGACATCATCCGGTCCCTCCACAAGGAGTCCACCGAGAAGATTCCCACGGCGGGTGTCCTCTTCAAGGATGACATCATGAAGATGTGGTGGAATCCCCTCTTCCTCGCGGCCTACAATGCCGAGCAGGTGGGCGGCATCCTGAAGCATGAGAGCCTCCACCTCGCCCTCGAGCACACCACCACGCGCCGGTACACTCCTCACATCATGTGGAACTGGGCCTGCGACCTGGCAATCAACTCGACGCTCTCCGAGGAGGAGATGCCGCCGTGTGGACTCCGGCCGGGGAAGAAGTTCAACACTCCCCACGACTTCGGGGATTGGACCCCGGAGCAGCAGGCCCGCCACCTGAAGCTCTCCGCCCTCATCGAGTCCTTCCCCCTCCACCTCACCTCGGAGGAGTACTTCGCCCGACTCCTCGAGTCCGACGTCGTACAGGAGATGATTGAGGAGGCGAAGAGTGGGAAGGGCGAGCCCGGTGAGGGCCAGCCTGGAATGGACGGGATGGACGACCACTCCGGCTGGGACGAGCTCTCCGATGAGGAGAGGGAGTATGTCGCCGGCAAGGTCCGCCAGGCCGTGAAGGAGGCGATGGAGAAGGCGGACGCGAAGAACGCCTGGGGCTCGGTCCCCGTCGGAATGCGGGAGGAGATCCGCAAGAAGGTCCGAGGGGAGATCGACTGGCGCTCCGTCCTCAAGCAGTTTGTGGGGGCGACCCACCGGGCGGACCGGACGTCCTCGGTGTTCCGCGTCAATAAGAAGTACCCGGGCATCCACCCGGGGTTCTCCCGTGAGTACACCCCACGCATCCACGTCTACATGGACCAGTCGGGTTCGGTGGGTGACGACGACATCGCCCTCTTCTTCGGGGAGCTCTCGGCCCTCTCCACCCGTGCCCAGTTCACCCTCTTCTACTTCGACACCGAGGTCGACGAGGAGAACAAGCTGGAGTGGCGCAAGGGCACGGTCCCCAAGACGCTGCGGACCCGGTGCGGGGGTACCGACTTCGAGGCTCCGACGCGTCACGCCGCGAAGACGAAGCCGGAGGGCTACATCATCCTCACGGACGGGGGCGCACCCAAGCCGGAACACAGCCGAATCCGCCGGGCATGGGTCCTCTGCCCCGGACAGGACCTCGCCTTCGACAATCCCGATGCGAAGGACGTGATCGTGAAGATGAAGCGGCCCGTCAAGGAGGGCTAAGGGCCCCCCGCTCCCGGGGGGTAGGCTCACACAGGCCCCTTGGCGGGGATCCCCGGGGCCCCATTTCACAGCCCCTCCGGGGGCCTTCTGGGGGCCCCTTCTGGGGCCTACCCTGGGGCCTATACTCTGATGGCCCGGGGGCCGTGCGCGGGCCTAAGACTCGTGATAAATTTTTCCCGGGAACCACCCGCGCCCCCGAGAACCGTTCACCCCGTCCCCCGATGACCCCTTCTCCCGATTTTCCCGCCACCCCGCCCTCCCACACCTCCCCCGCGCGATTTTTTCTCACGGGAGTGCACACATTCTGGGGAGACTTATTTTGCGGGGGAGGTGTCCGATTGTCCCAGAGTGAATTAAAGGATCACTGGTGGCGGAATACATAGCAAGGTTACGAGGAGAAAGGAACATGCGGATCACAGAGTCCCAGCTCAGGAAGATCGTGAGGGAGGAGGCCCGGCGCCTCGCTGAGGCGCCCCTTCCCCGGGGCCTCAGCCGGCGGAAGCCCGCCCTGCACTCGTACACCCTCTACCTGCCGGAGACCGAGATCGACGGCGTGGTCGAGACCGCAGAGCTCGAGGGGTGCCAGATGTTCAGCGCCCATCCGACCGGCGAGAACGTCGAGGACTACGCCACGGGCGACGTCGTGAAGGAGTACGCCGTCGAGATCCATGGGACCCTCGGGGCCCTCGAGAAGTTCTACTACGCCCTCTCCGAGGGTGAGACCGCGCAGAGCACCGAGGCCTTCGACGCCGCCGAGCTCGGCATCCACCGCGTCTGAGCACAAGGGAGACCAGCAATGCGAATCACCGAGAGCGCCCTGCGCAAGATCGTGAGGGAGGAGGTCCTGCGCCTCCGGGAGAGTTCGAGCTCCTACTTCCGGAGCCCAGCGAACGCTCCCTACGACGTCACCCGTGCCGCCGGCGAGGACATGGAGCCCTCGGGACAGAGGAGGATCCTCGAGCTCTTCCTCCAGGAGCACCCCCGCTTCGAGGACACCCTCCTCGCGGACCCGGGCACCGATCGGCAGGAGGAGCTCATGCTCGTCATGCGGGCCCTCCGCGACCTCGTCGGGAGGAATCGCCTCCCGTACGGCCACACCGCCCTCCGCCAGGCCGGCCAGTGGCTCGTCGATTACTACAGGAACACTGACAGGTACGTGAAGAGGAGAGGGTGAGGACCACCCGATCGCACAAACACACGGGAGACACGGGAATGAAGATCACAGAGAGCGCCCTACGCAAGATCGTCCGCCAGGAGGCCCGGCGCCTCGTCGAGGCGGGCGGCTTCGTCCGCCCGGGTCCCGACATCAGCGACCCCGACGTCGACCACTTCGCCAACCTGAGCGATCCCTACTACATCGCCGACGCGATCATCGAGACGCTCGGCGCCAAGGGCGCCACCGACCTCCACCGCGACGTGATGGAGGGCGACCACACCGCCGACGCTGAGTTCCAGGAGCTCATCGGTGACCTCAGCGACGGCGCCCTCGACGGCGACGACGTGCAGACCCAGAACGAGGTCCTCGATGCCCTCGTCTCGGCCCTCGGGCTCGAGTAGCACACCCACCCCGGAGAATTGACAATGACATCGAAGAGGCTGACGGAAGGAGCGCTCAAGCGCATCATCACCGAGGAGATCGGGAAGCTCGTTGAGGCCGACGCCTTCGGCCCGCGGGGCCCACAGAGCTATGCCCCCGGGACCGCCCCCCGCTTTAGCTACCGCACGAAGCTCTCGAAGCTGCGGTCTGCCCTCGACATCCTCCTCGCCCTCAACAAGGACGAGTACCGCATGACGGGCGAGAGCGACCCGGACCTCGAGCGGATCATCGAGGCCCTCGATGGCTACATGGGCGCCGTCGAGGTGATGGCGGACCAGGAGTAGCGGTGGACAGGGCAGAGAGACAGCTACGCCTCCTCATCCGCGAGGCGATCACTGTCGGCGAGCTGAGGGCTGCCCTGAAGGCCGCGAAGGGACAGAAGAACAAGGAGCTCGCCCTCGACACCGCGAAGAAGCTCGCGGCAAAGGGCGTCGAGAAGGGCGCCGAGTCCGTCATCGGCCTCCTCCCGGGCGGCGGCACGATCTGGTCGTGGGTCTCCGGGGCAAAGGACGCGGGGGAGATCATCTACAACGCCGCGAAGTCTGACCCTGAGGTGAAGAAGAAGAACCCCCTCTGGGACCGGCTGACGCTCGACCCCGAGGTCTCCGCCATCGTCGATGACGAGGTCGAGGACAAGTTCATCAAGGCGCTGGGTGACGCCGTCACCGGTCTCGACGATGACGCTGAGCTCCCCGACGCCGACGAGCAGCTCTCGAACTGGCTGAAGGGGAAGTACAGCGGCGCCCACGTGACGAAGGGGGCGTGATGAGGATCACTGAGAACACCCTGCGGGGAATCGTGAGGGAGGAGCTCCTCCGCGCGTCCCGTGCTCCCACGGGACGGGGCCTGGGCCTCGACGAGGGGGTCCTGGACTTCCTCTCGGGACTCTTCAAGTCCTTCACGAAGGGCGCCTCCACGAAGGCCGGTCGCGTGAGCGACCGGGTCGAGTTTGGCCTCGGGACTGACGCGGAGAAGGCGTTCCCCGCCGCGGCGAAGAAGGTCGCCGCGGCGATCAGGGCGGGGGCGGGGACGTGATGTGAGAGAGCGCGGGCGGGGGGGCGACATTGTGTCGCCCTCTGCCCAGCGCGATGAGACGGCTGCCCTCCGTCGCCGGTGAGACCAACCCACGCGCCGCTCGGGCCCCTTCGGGGGCCCGAGATTTTTTTGCAACTATTCTGCTCCCGATGTGTCCTCCGATCCCAGAGTAAATTAAAGGATCACATGGAGGCAAGGTAACATGGCTCTCATCTACGATGACTCCGAGGGTGGGCGTGGCGGGTGGTCCGGGGTTCCCATCCATGAGTGGGGGACCTCGCGTGTGATGGCCGCCTGGCGAAAGCACGCGGAAAACCGGGAGATGCTCGAGCTCTACGCGAAGTGGGGTTCCTGGCAGGAGATGGCCCGGGCCGAGAAGGAGCTCGTCACCTGCACGAAGAAGATGAAGTGGTGGGAGCGCCATCGCGCCTTCGACGCGGACCGGGCCCGCGAGATCCTCATTGAGCTCGCCCGGACCTGGGCGGGCGCGGGACCCCGCCGCAAATAAATTGCTGGCGGGGGTGTTCACGGGAGCCCAGGATATTAAATGGTCTATGGAGGCCAGGAAAAATGGCAAGGAAGAAGGCCGCGGTCCCCCACAACCAGGACGCCCGTCCGGTGGTCACCCTCGAGGCCCTCTACCACGAGCTCAACGTGGAGCTCTTCGGTGGAACCCTCCACCCAGTCCACGAGGTGAAGCTCCTATGGGTGGACCCCAAGAAGTCGCGGGGCGTCCTCGGCAACATCTCCATGAAGTGGGCCCCTCGGGCCTGGAGTCCCTTCCAGGTCCCCCTCCGCGGCAGCGTGGTCATCAAGGTGAGGACGGGGATGACCGCCCGCCAGACCCGGAAGACGATGGCCCACGAAATGTGCCACCTCGCTGCCGCCATGGAGGACGCCACCCTCAAACACAACGGCACCTTCTGGAGGTGGATGGAGCGGGTCGGCTACGGCAAGCACCATCGCTTCGAGGGCGAGGCCGCCAACGAGCGGGACCTCTACACCCAGAAGTCCGAGGCCCGCAAGGCGGTGTGGTTCTGGCGGAAGCAGCCCCTCGGGATCGGCGTCTTCTACGGGAAGGGGCTCTACACCCTCGCGGAGGTCCAGAAGCGGGGCACGAAGGTGCGGATCGCCAACCACCTCGGCTTCAGCTGGTGGGTCCCGGCTGCGAGCGTGAAGGCCGCCTAAAAACCTTGCAAAAAGTTTCGCAGGGGGTGTCCAAGGGTCCCAGAATGAATTAAGAGATCATGGAGGCCAAGGAAAATGGAAACTTTCTACAAGGGTGACCTCGTCCGATTCAACGTGGATCGGCCCGATGCCTGGCGCCGGACGACGGGTGAGGAGAGGCAGGCCTGGTACGCCCGGCTCGTCGAGGACTGCAAGGCGGGCAGGGACGTCCCCTACGACTCCGGCGGTGAGTCGAAGCTCGCCCCCAACGACACCTGGTTGAGGTTCGAGGAGCCCCGGAGCGTGACCCTCATCGTCAACCGCGGGAGGGTCCGCGCTCCCTGCGGCTGGGGCGTCCGCCCCCACTGCCTGGAGGTCACCGACCCCGCCACCGGCCAGACTTTCTTCGTCCAGAAGAGGCAGGTCACCCGAGTCACCAAGTAGGAGGAAGGAATGACGAATCCCTGGCCCATCGCCGGTGACATCATCGTGTCGGACGCCGACACGATCCACTTCGTTGGAATGGGAAATCGAAAGGACATCCCGGCAGGGACTCTCCTCGCTGTCCTCTACTCCGAGGATCCCCGCCACGGCACGACATGTCACAACGTGGACGTCTACCACCCTGACTGGGGCAAGCGCTCCCTTGTGCTTGACCGAGACAAGTGGCGGATTCTCGGAAATAGTTTCAAGAAAGTGTTCCCGAAGGTGTTCTCCAGGCTCGAAAGGAATTAAAGGACTATAGGAGGAAGGAAACAATGGAAATCGACTTCACCCCCACCGCCTACACCGTCCGGAGCCCCGGAGACGGATCCCAGGTCCGCTACGAGGGAGAACAGTGGGACTGGGACATCCGGCGGGCCAAGAGCATCTACGAGGAGTTCGCCACCGACTACCCTGCCCTCGCGGCACTGGTCGTCCCCGACCACTTCGTCCAGGAGTACTGCCGCGGATGTGACTCCGCCTCCTGGTCGGGCTCCACCTTCCGGGAGTGGAATGAGGTCTTCCTCGAACTTGCGAATCGTGCCATCGTCCACTCGAAGTTCAACTGAGACAGGAGTCAACATGGACCTCACCCAACGCGTTCTCAATCGTCTCCGTGGTCGCCTCGACATCATCATCTCCCACCCAAAGATCGCAGGAAAGCTGGTCGTCATGGGTGTAACCAGGGACGCGTCTGATTATTGGTGGGAGGATATGCCCCCGGAGATGAGGGTGGACCGTGAGGTCTACTGTTGCCGACCGGCATGGGATGAGACTCTCCCGGCGATCTTCGTCTTCGCGGATGAGATCACAGTGGTGGATGCTCCGGCCGACATGGTTGTTGATGAGATGCTCGACATGATGTACGAGCTGGGATTCGATAATGAGGTCGACCGCCTCGAGAACCCGGATGAGGTCTGGCATGAGGAGGAGGAGGAATGATCGAGGTTGGCCAGCTCCGTCGCTGGACTTATGCAGGTCCAGGCCGGGGCAAGATCTTCGTCGTGGTCAAACATGATCCCTACCCTCTCATGGACGGCCTCACCGACGACGGTTGGGTCATCATGGAGACCGGGAAGAAGCCCTACTGGGAGACATCGGACCTCATCGGAGTCTCCAGCGAGGAGGTGACACAGTGATCGAGCCCGGCCAGCTTCGCAGGTGGAAGGAAGACGTCGATGGCGTTGCAGGAGACTTTCTTGTCCTGCGCTCCGAGGGTAAGTTCTTTCCACAGGGAATGCGCCGTACGGATGGAAAGCAGGACCACTGGGAGATCCTCACTGTCGACGGTCACATGACCGGATGGAGCGATGAGCTCCTCTATGCGCTGTCTGAGCCCATCAACCCTTAGCAGGAGACAACATGCCTCACATCAGCCCGATCACCGAGTCCCAGGTAAACGCCATCGACCCCGAGATCACGTGGGAGAACGTTGCCCGCTCCAATCGCGATACCCGACCGACCTGGCGTGCGGAGGTGAACGGCATCGACGTCTGGATCGCTCACACGAAGGGCAAGTACCGGGTCTCGGTCGCCTACGGTGACGGAAATGATGAGATCTGGGACTGCGTCTCTGCCACTCTCTCACACTTCTCCTGGATCGAGGCCCGAAAGCAGGAGGGACGGGGTGACAAGGAAGCCCTCAATGCGCTCAACTTTCCGACACTCTCGCGCTCCCTCGCTATCGACTGCGCCCAAGAGATTGTCACCCTCATTCAGTCACTTGGATTGAAGCGGACGCGATCCCGTCGGGGTGATCCTCCCGCGAAGACGGGCCTCGATGGCTGGTGGCTCGCGAAGGCCGAGCAGATCGTCCACGCCCTCGAGACGCGGAACCCCGACGCGGCGACGAGGGACAGCCTCTTCATCGATAGCTGGGCCGGTAACTCCGCGCAGATCGTCGGTCGCTCGGCTGCCTGCCGAGCTGCGGGACTCTGGTGGGGCGACACCGGGACCTGGCGGGAGCACGTCATCCCAGTCAACCGCGTCCTCTCCGAGGCACGACGCCTCGCGGCGACCGGGGCCGGCGCCCACCGGATCGCCCACTTCCTGAAGGCGAACCTCACCGTCGTCATCCTCACCGCGGCGGAGGCAGAGCGCCTCGACTCCATGCCGGGGCTCCAGAACGACATGCCCCAGGGCTGGAGCTGGGGGGACGATCCCTTCGCCCGCCTCGCTGCCGCGGAGATCGCCCTCTGATTACACGGGTGACCCCCTGTTGAAACGAGAGACATGGTAAGGTATATCCATATCCAAACGATCCCGTTTCAACAGGGGGTCACCCAGTTCATCTGTGTACATCGTGGTTTCCATCCATAACCTTCAATTGAGGATTCCAGCAGATGAAGCCCGGTGACCTCCTCCAGCCCCGCCGGTGGAACATCTATTACCGCACCCCAATCAACTACCTCGACGTCTGGAACCGTCCTGATGGGATGGAGGACTGGCAAGGGAAGTGGGAACACGGTCAAGTGGGCGTCCTTCTAGAGGGAAGGTACACGACAGTAGATCCCGATACCGATCCCACTGCCCCCGCGCTGGTTGAGGTCCTCCTCGAGGGAAAGAAGTGCTGGGTCGTGGAGGACGAGGTGGAGGTGTTCGCATGAAGGAATGTAAGCACTGTGGAATCGAGTTCGACCACCGCTCCCCTCACAAAGCCCGCGTCGGCGGTCGCATCAACGAGTGTCCCGACTGCGTCGAGGAGCTCGGCACTGAGACGGCGCCCACCACCATCGGAGTGATGGCTGGCGACGGCAAGATGGCCGGGATGACGATGCTCCGGTTCGACAATAAGGAGAAAGCCAGCGCCTACATGAAGGCGTGGCGTCACTCCACCGGTCACAACAAGGGGAAGTCCTGCCAGATGGGCGCGACCACAACCCTCAGCATGGACCGACTCGGCGCCCAGAAGATCGGAGAGTTTGGTGGAAATCCCAACCACAAGGGGAAGATGTGAGCCTCACTCAGTCCTAATACCGCGGCCGGTCATCTCTTCTCCCGGTCCCCACTCTTCGCTTGGCCCATCTTCTCCGAGGACGGGCTCTGTTGGGTTTGAACCTGTTTCAATTGCCTCAAACCAGACACGCTTGTCCGCAGCTCTGACATATGCGTGAGTGATCTCTTCACCGGGCTCGATGTCCCTTAGAGCTCTCACTTCTATGCATGAATGATCTTCGGGTATGTTCCACCACGCGTTCGGATTCTCGCTGTGGTTGTAAATGGGAACCCACCCAAGAGCGCAGTGACAAGCTTTTCCGCGACTGAAGACGTAATCTGTGAGTATGAAGCGACCACCCAGCAGATCTTGTGTGGCCGTGAGCGCGTCCACATGAAATTTTAGAGTGGGGGCTCTTTCAACCAGCTCGTACTTGAGATACTTCCTGTTTGCGTAGACTCCGTTACCCTTCTCTGGCGTGGTGAGTATCCTCGCATCGGGCAACACGAACCCCTTCGATTCAGACTTTCTAAACATACGCAATTTTCAAGCGAAGCTGTACGAAGTAAAGGCTGTCTGACAGCCATACTTATGCGTATGCCATACTCGATCCGCAAGCGCTCGTGCAGACAGTCGTCCGGAAAGAAGGGCAAATACGTCCTCTCCTACACCGACTACAAGGGTAAGCGACACAGGAATTGTCACACTTCAAAGAAGAAAGCGAGGGGACAGATTGCCGCCATCGAGGGCCCAAAGGAGTCGATCATCAGGATGACAGTCCGCGAGATCATCAGGGAGCTCAATGAGACAACCTACTCGACGAGGTCCACATTCTTCCGTAATCCCTATGAGGACCCGGGCGACGAGTTCGATCATGATGAGGAAGACCCAGTAGGCCTGGTCAGGGCTGAAAAACTTGCACATTTACAATCAGAGCTTCTCGGTGGAGAATACATAGCGAGAAGGAGATAAGATGAGAATCACAGAGTCGCAGTTGAGAAGGATCGTGCGGGAAGAGATCAAGTCTCTAAACGAAGCGTGGTATGACCCGACGACTTGGTTCGGAGACAAGAAGAAGCCAGGCGCAGCTCCCGCTGCCGGAAAGGAAGCTGCTAAGCCCGCTGCGGCAGCTCCTGCCAAGCTGACCGACTCCCAGCTAAACACGATCGAGAGGTTTCTCCAGTCTCGTAAGGATGCAGCCCTCGCAAACTATCTCTTCACAGATCCCGCCTTCATGAACAAGGACGGCACTCCAAACCAGAGAATGCACCAGCTCGCATACGGTTACATCAGAGACAACGCTCTGAAGGACTTCATGCCTGCGTTTGGCGACACCTATGAAGAGGCTCGTAAGACCAAGGGCAAGGCGAGGCAGTATGTTATGTCTGCTGGATCTTCCAAGAAGGACGACGATGCTTTCATGAACAAGGCGACGGGCGGCGTTAGGTACTGAGACAGCTCAGTTTGTCTTACCGGGGCCCAATGGGCCCCGGTTTTTTTTACGAATCAAGATGCAAAGGAGACTCAATGGAAGAGATTGACAAGATCTACCTTTCTCGTGCGCTGAAGCATCTTCGAGAAGCTCAGAACGACATCAAGCGTGCGAAACGCGACGATCCCGAGATTACAAGAGTCCGCATCGAGCTCGAGCGGACAGTTCAACATCTCGCGCTCATCCTCGCGAAGTCAGTGTAAATCAGTCCCCGGGCGGGGACAATATAGAGAGGAAGCATGAAAGGCACTCTCATTAGGATTCTCTCACCCGGAACGACTGCGCTGAGTCCAGACACTCTAGCGCACGTCGAGAGGTGGTGGCTCGCCTCGGGGCAGACCGTCCTCTTCCTCGGTCCGGGGTCCCGGAAGGGGTGGGCACGCGTCTACCACAATGAGCGCCTCTTCGAGATCGGCAACGACTCGTATGAGGTCCTTGAACCTGTCCCGGACGGCTTCGACGAGCTCCTGGAGACGCAAAAAAGTTGAAACTATTTTGCGTCAGAGGTGTCCAAGAGGTCAAAAAGATATTACTAGATCTCATGGAGGCCAGGAAAGGAATGGAAAACGAAAACACCCCCGCCAAGGTCTGGACCCGCGAGGACATCAAGGCGCTCCTCCGTCGGAGCCCGGGTGCGGTCGAACGCGCCATGGTCGCCCTCTGGGAGCAGCAGCTCGAGTCCGAGCGTGCCAACTCCACCGCCTCGACCCGCAATGGCCTCGGTTTCTCGAAGGTTACCGCCCAGCGCGGCACCTACTACGCCAACTGGGTGCGCTCCGGACGCCAGCTCACGGGGAAGCACCTCGTCTCCGCCCAGAAGATCGCAATCTACCACGCCGGCCAGCTGGCCTGGCTCGCCAACGCTAAGTCCCAGAAGGAGAACAACTGATGCTCGACCGTGCCCCCACTCCCCTTGAGGCCCGCATCATCGCGGCGTCCTCGATCGGCTTTGGTCTCTGCGAGTCCCTCGCCGTCCAGAGCATGATCAGCACCGCAGCGGCCACCGAGCACGAGTACTCGAAGGTCGGTGGCGGCGTCCCGCCCCTTGACAACGTCATCGAGGTCGCCTTCATGTGGCAGCAGATCACCGACTTCTCAATCGAGGGAGTACACTAAATTGTGACGGGAATGTGTCCAACCGGTCCAGAAGAAATTATAGAAGACATGGAGGAAGGAATGCCAATGCCTCGGTTTCTCTCGGAGCCCACCGCACAGGTCATCGTCGAGGCCAGCAACGGCGTCGACGTCTACCATGTCACCCACTTCAAGGGCACTCGCGCCGAGTGGGAGTGCGAGTGCGCCACCTGGCGGGCCCAGCGTCGACCGTGCAAGCACATGGCCCTCGCGAAGCTCGCCCTCAAGTCCAAGCAAAAGCCCACCGGTGTCTGTTCGGTGTGGAAGGGAGTCTGATCATGAGCACAAATAGTTGGGAGCGCCCTGGGATGGAAGTCCCACCCACCGTCAAGCGGTCCTTCGCCTGCGCGGTCTACGACCTCGGTAGGGGCGACGGTCTCGGTTACGAGGGACGGCAGATCCTCGAGACTCAGTACTTTACTGAGGGCTTCTACTTCGAGGCCGTCGAGGCAGTCTACGAGTTCAACGACTGGAAGCTCACCCCTGAGCTGAAGAAGAAGTTCCGCAAGGTCTTCCGTGACAGAAAGAAGACAGGCGCCTGACGCAAAATAGTTGAACAAAAGTGGACCAGAGGGTGTCCGCAGTTGGCGGAATGAATTAAAGGATCTATGGAGGCCAAGGAAACAACATGGAAACCCTGAACACCATCACCACCAACGCCCTCACCCTCTGGAACGCTCCCAAGGACTGGTCCCTCGACGGCGGGCTCATCTGGCTCACGGCCATGGTCACCGTCGGCCTCGTCGGTCTCGCCATCGCCATGGCGACTGAGACCCGCAAGAGCAACTGATGGGAAACTACGAGCCTCGGATTCCCAAGGCCGGCGAGATCTGGACGACCACCGAGACAATGAGTCTCCCCAGTCGAAAGGTGGAGGCCCTCCGAATCCGCCCAGGCGATCCCATCGTGGTCCTCAATCTCATCAAGATGAGCGGTCCCACCGTCGTGGTCCTCCGGGTCCTAGTGCTGGAGGAGGTCCACGAGATCTACGTCAATCTCTCCAACATCATGCCAATCGGAGCTCACCGTGTCCAGGTCCACCCGTCACAAGCTGAAGGCCACCACACTCAAGCGGATCGAGACTTTCCGTCTACTCCGTGGATTTGACCGGGCTGCCCACTTCGCCGCTGGTGGGACCCCTGCCGACTGGCGTGGGACCCATGACATCCGGCCTGACGAGGCGAAGGAGAGCGACAAGTACCTCTGTCGGGAGGAGATCTCCGAGGAGGAGTGGGAGGAGGACGAGCGATGAAAGCAGGTGACATTCGTAGGTGGGTCAACATACCTCCGCCGGGAACTGTGGGTCTCACATTCCTCCTGTTGCACGAGCATCGTAACTACGGAGGAAACTACTACTGGTCCTGTCTCACTGAGAATGGAGTTCGTGAGTTCAACGGAGACCTCATCAGGATCGGCTCTATGCCTCTGCGAGAAGAGTCGAATGATGAACCCAGGTGACCTCGTCAAGATATCCCATCGGTTCTACAAGGGAATCATCGGGCACTTCCCTCTGGTGAAGGACGAGATCAGTCGTCCCGCCATCATCATCCCCGGAAACAGCGTCATGCTCTACCTCGGCTTCGACGGACCCTGGAGCGACATCAAGATGCAGAACATGGCGAGGGTCATGTGGGGAGAACAGGAGGTTGTGGTGGTTGAGGGCTGCATCATTCCCGTGGACGAACATGAAGCCGGGTGACCTTGTCAGGATTCACATGACCTGGGCGATCGATTTCCACGGGAAGCTTGCCCTTGTGACTGAGTTGCCCGCATATGGAACTGTCAAGGTCATCCTTGGAGATCTTGGTCTCAAAGAGTTCGACAAGGAAGTCCTGGAGGTGATTGATGAACCCCGGTGACCTCATCATGTTCGCATGGCCTGATCAGCTGTCAAAGGTTGACGATCCGCTTGATTGGGAGAGGGCTCGGATTGGTCTTCTCGTGGAAGTGACATCGCGTCGTCCGGGAGATGTAAAGTACGGCGATGAGTTGTTAGTATTACACGAAGGGGAGAGATGGTCTGTCCCCAGCGCATGGTGCCGTCCCGTCAAAGGCTGACATGAACAACATCCGTGAAGTCTTACTACGACACAAGTGGTCGATCACCAGGATCTACTCCTACGTCCTCATAGCCCAGCTCATCCTCCTTGTCGAGCCGTGGCTGCTCGGTCGGGCCATCGATGGTCTCCTCGATGGCACATACACCTACGTTTGTCTGCTCCTCTCGGCTTTCCTCCTCGAGAGCACCTTCATCTACAAGCGGATGGTCCTCGACACGAAGGTCTACCTGCAGGTCTACAACGAGATCATCCTCGACTATCTCAGGCGGAACAAGGACGCTCCGACATCCACACGGGTGGCGAGGACCGACA
>Ga0208784_1000055_pt1 | contig 48985 bp, 47 predicted proteins | sample DEB19_08_DNA_FD_184531 | JGI IMG/M metagenome (GOLD analysis project Ga0208784, IMG submission 184531) | Aqueous microbial communities from the Delaware River and Bay under freshwater to marine salinity gradient to study organic matter... | ecosystem: Environmental > Aquatic > Marine > Coastal ... | reverse complement strand
GAACGACTGGAACGACACGATCGCGTGGACCACGGAAGACGCGGGTCTGCAGATCACGTCGGAAATCGTGAAGGACGGGTACAAGTACACGACCGTCGGTGGCTACACGTTCGTCACCACGGTTCGCGACAACCCGGAAATCATCGAGCCCGGCCAAATCTTCTCGTTCCCGTCGCCCGAGTTCCTCGGCCGCTACCTGATTCTTGAGAACACCAAGTTCTGGATCAACAAGCAGGGCCGCTTCATCACGATGGAAGCGTGGGAAGATGCTGGTATCGGCTTCGGCAACATCAAGGGCATCGGCTGCATCCTCCTCGCGGGTGCGCAGATCACCCTGCCGGCCGTGTTCCTCGACGAGGATGGCACGGCGGCGATCGCCGGTGCGGACTCGGCGGCGGGTCGCACGGGCTACTCGGCGGCGTCGGGCTCTCTCGGCGGTAAGTCGGTGAAGGTTGTTAACACCATCACTGCGGATCCGTCGGGCGGCACGATCGAAACCACGGCCTGATACGTGTGGTAACATGGAGCGCCCTGTCCTGCTCAGCGGGGCAGGGCGCTTTCCTTTAGGAGATACAGATGAATTTTGAAGTCACTTATTGGGGCTCTCGCTCCTCCGTTGAGGTCGGTAAGATCACGCTCGTTCGCGGCAAACCAACCTTGGTTAATGAAGCTGCGTACGCTGACATCTACCGCTATTTCCCGCACGACATCGAAGCGAAGGTCCGAGGTGCGTCTCGGTGGCACTACCAGGCCCCTCGTTTGAAGGTCGTCTCTAACACCGCGCTCCCCAAGACCGAACCGACGGTTCCGGCGCCTGTTGTTAAACCGGTTCCTGTTGAGTTGCCGAAGACCGAGCCAACGGCTGTGGCTCCTAAGCCCTCGCCCGTCGAATTTCCGACCACTGAACCCACGGTCGAGGCTCCGCCTGTCGATAGTGTGATCGTAGTGGATGTTACGGCATCCGATGCCATAGAGGCGGAAATGGTCGATCTCACGCTCGAAGAGCGGATCGCTAATTTAATCCCGGAATGCTCGGCTGACATAGTTACGAAGATTGCCGATGAACTTGTGTCCGGCAGCGCGACACAAGATTCCATCATGGCTCTTGCAGGGGTTAAGGCCCGCATCGCTAAGCGTATACTAAAATTAGTCGGAGGCTGATATGCCGTTTAGATCTGAAGCGCAGCGGCGCTTCCTTTGGGCTAACAGACCTGATATTGCCAAGCGCTGGGCTAACGAGCCCGGCGCCAAAAATAAAGGTTTGCCGTATCACAAAAAGCAAGCCAGTGTTTCAAAGTTAGCTGCGTTTAGGGAAGGCTTCTTTTCGGGCTTAGCTCGATTAATTTCGGGCGTCAATTAATAGGTGATCTATGTCTGAAACTCGCGACGGAAAAGATGTCGTTGATGTTCCGAAGGTGCTCGTGGACGATGTTCGCGAGCTTCTTTCCGACGATGAGATGAGTAACGAGCTCGTCGAGGGTCGCGAGTTCTCAGATCAATTCATCGCCAAGAATCTCGTAGCGATTGTTCGTGATTTTAATGTCTCGCCTCCGGTTATAACTCAAAAATTATCGTTTCCCGCGTTATTCGGCGAGTTCATAGATCTACGTCCTTGGGTTACTGAGGCCGCGATGGCGCGCACACTTAAGTACGGCGCGATTCGTCGTATGCGTAATAATCTTCCGTACCAAGCCGGAAGTATTTCTTACGACCCTAATGCGGTAGGTGCCGCTCTTTTACAGACGGCTGACTCTTTCTTATCAGCCTGGGCAACTCGCCGCGACGGCTACAAAGTTAATTTGAACGTTCAGAGCGGATACTCGGTTTCGCACTCCGATTTCCTTGTCCGAGAAATTTACGAGCACGGCGGCATAGTTTCCGTCGTGGGCGGCACCATCTGATGTTGCCGATTCTGTATGACATTCACGTCGCGCAGCAGCGCTTCGATTCAATTGTCGTAGGATGGAAACCCGCCGCATCCGCCGCGGATATTGCCGCATCCACACTCGCTATTCAGCGTTCCTACGTTCAAAACGACGGCTTTGAAACTATCGCAACCGTGTCGCCGTCGACGATGGTATATATAGATACCGAAGCCAACAAACAGCAAAAATGGTTGAGCGTTTACTACAAGCTGGTTATATCGAATTCAACCACATCCAAGACCTACGGCCCCTTCTTCTTAGAAGATGAGCAAGACGCAATTGATCGACAAATAACTCGAAGCGTTAATCGTTATTTGCAAAATAATGGATCTCAGCCGTGTCTTATCTATCAACAGGCGTATGGATCCGAGGTTTCTCGATGCCCGAAATGTTGGGATCCAGAAACTCAGCATGTTATTTATTCTAATTGCACTACCTGCTCAGGCACGAGTTACGTCGGAACAATCCGCGGCTACTATAGCCCTGTTTTAACTCTTATTGACATAAAGCCGTCGGTAGCTACGAATCAAGTTGAAGATACTGTTCAAGCCGCAAATGTTACAGAAGCTCGAATGGCTAATTATCCGATATTACGACCAAATGACATAATCAGGGAATTGAACGACGGTATTATTTGGACCGTCACAAGTGTCACTCGACAAATTAAAACTAAAGCTGTTATTTCACAAGATCCGATATCTTTGCGGCAAATAAAACCGGGAGATATTGAGTTTGCATTACCTGTCCCCACGACGTTAGTCCCCATTCTTCGCAGATCGCGGGCTAGGACAGAAAAAGTTTTAATTCATAACTCTCAAGGTCAGGCTCAATTTTTGGATATCGTGGTATGAGTAGCGTGGATAAACTAGTTGATCGCTTTTCCGATCTGATGGTGAAGTTAGGCGCGCCTCAGGTAAATACGGACCCTGAGGTAGCTCCGATGCCTCGCTTACCTAAAAATAGGTCCACATTCAGGCAAGATGGTAAACTATCGAAGATTCCCCTTCGAAAAATTCATCCCAACAGAGTTAGATGGAATTGGGATAAAGCATCCAGACCCACATTTAACCGCAGTGTGTTGGAAAAAAAGAGAGGTCGAGGCGCTAATTTAACTGAGGGTCTCACGCTTCCTGAAATGGGCGATCCGCTGGACGCCGATATGGGAACGCAAGATGGGATCCGGTCGCCGTGATTCTTTCGTCGCTGTTCTTAAATCAGATTGAATCAGTCTGATTTATATTCACACTTTTTAGAGGAATCCCTCATTAGGAGTTTCACAATGTCCAAGAATTCTGAGTCGTCGTTTGCCACTAGATTAGCCGACATCACCGGCTCGAATATCTCCAAAATCGCGAATCTTGCCGAGGCTCACAAGGCTCCCGAGCAGGGCGTGACCAAGCTCGCCTCGATGTCTGTCGGCGAGATGCTTGAGCACGACGCGTTTGTAGGTGGTTTTGAGTCCCGTCTTGCCGAACGCATCGGTGAGCTCGACGCCGCCGTTATTCGCCTGATGGTCTGATAGATGCAAAAAGTTGTCGATAGACTTGGAGTAGCAAGTTTTGGTGATTCTCACGCCAAAATCGGCAATTATTTGCTCTACCCGCGTCGGGTTATTATCGAAGTTATAAAATCAGCTTTCAGAAATCAAAATTTATTTACGCCTCAAAACGCTGAGGGCGTAGATACGGACGCAAATCCGTTCCTGTACGTAGAGGATGCGAACGGAACTGTGTCCCCTAAGAGCCGATTAATAATAACGGACGCTGGATCTGAACACACCGTTCGCGGCGAAGCTCGGCCTAGAATAGTCGTAGCTCGCAGCGGCGGTAGGTTCCTATCTCAGGGCGTCATGGGCCGCTCGCTCCCGTACGGTATGGCCACTGGAAAACAGGCGTATCTTGACGTGTTTGAGAGTGCCATACTAATACGGTGCGTTGCTAGGAACCGAACCGAGAGCGAGCTTCTCGGCTTATCGGTCGGTTCTCTTATAACGTTCTTTTCTCGCGACATCCGAGAAAAATCCCAACTCCACCATATTGGTGGAATTAATGTATCGGATACCCAGTCAGAGAAATCTGACAGCGAAGTTGATCAAACCGTCACAACCGTGACTATGGAAGTTTCGCAGTCGATAAGCTGGCTTCGGTCCAAGATTAATCCGACCGTACTCGCTGACATCTGCGTAACGACTGTTGAAATTTAAGGAGAGTTAAATGGCTACTGGTCTTCGTCCCGATTTAATCGTTCGCCAAGTGTTCCGCACGGCGCAGCCGATTGTTCCGGCCTCCTCGCTTCCGGCGGTTCTCGTCGGTATTAATCGCCAGCTTGAATACCGCCTTGATGCGGGAACTTATGTTGGCGGCCAGGAGAACGGGGACTACGCGTTCCCCAATTTAACGACTAGCGCGGCGATCGAGCCGACGACCAGCACCGATCCGATGCTGCGCCCGAAGGTGTATCTTAGCACCGATTACGGCGTTTCGGAGATCACGGACGATGTCACGTTTGCTAACCTGAGCAACGTTGGGGCCGCCCCCTCGTTTGAAATTGCGATTAATCCCGAAGCCACGTTCCAGGTTGCGACCGGCGCGACCGGATCCTACGACGCCGGCGACGGCCTCTTCACCGACCCCAACGCCGACTTCATCGAGAATCGCGTTGGTGTTGGCGATGTGATCAAGCTCAGCGGGACTCCCTCGTTCACCGTCGCGGCCGTTAATTCGGACGACGAGCTCGAAGTCACGAAGCTCAGCCACGGTCCTTCGGATGCCGCGGTTGTCATCTCGGCCGCGTCGGCCACTGGTGTTCGCACGGTTACGTACACCGGCGATCTCGGTAATGCTTACGACGGGTTCGTTGCGAACAAGGTTCGCGTAGGCGATACGGTTAACTTCGACGGCTGGAAGAATCTCGCAACCTCCGGCACGCTCTACTACGGAGCGACGGTTAACGGTATCCGCACGTTGACGCTCACTTCCGGCTCGTTTAACGGCGTGGTCAGCGGCAACATCATCTCGCTGTATGTTATTCGCGACGGTGTGGGTACGTGGATCCCGTACTTCATCGCAGCCGATACCGTCAGCACGGCGGCTACGACTCTCCGCGTAATCAACATTACGTCTGATATTTCTGAAGCGTCTTCTATTACCTCGGCTGAAGCCCTGTCTTACAAGGTGTATACGCCGGCGCGCCAACAGTTCACCGACGGCGCCTTCACCGCGCAGGCTACTGACGGAACTCGCCAATTCACGACGGCGGCCACGCTCACGAACGGTCAGGTTATTTTGACCTACCCGGCCGTGTTTACGGGAGTGACGTCCAGCATCACGACCACGAATACGATCACTCGCGAAGACGCGGGTTCGTTCGTAACTGATGGTTACTACGCAGGGCAGCAGATCCTCATCACCGCCTCCTCCAGCTCGGCGAACGTCGGTGTTCTCGCCACGATCGCTACGGTAGCGGCTACGGTGATTACGGTTGAGGGCACGCCGCTCACCAACGTATCGTCGACCTCGTTGTCGCTCATCCCGCTTCCGGTTGCTGGGTTGTTCCTCGTGTCGGATGCGGCGAACGATGATGTTCTTGACCTGTACCCGAGCGTTATCCCCGCGACGGGGTTCGGATCTAATCTCACCTTCACCCGAGTCGGACTCACCGCTAACGGATCGGTTACGTTACCCACGCTGCCGACGGTTAGCGCAACCTTCAGCTCGGTTAATCGCTCCCTGCTTTGGCCCTCGTCGCTCTCCTCGACCCTCCCGGCCGCTGGGGACTTCGTATTCTCGGAAGATGGCGACCTGTTGTTCGAGGTTGTTAGCGCCGTCAGCACTACGGCCACCGCTACGCTCAGCGGCGCTTCCGGGGCCTCCGGTACCATAACGTTCACAGGTGCTATACCTACCGGTCTGAACGTTACGGCCGGTGCTAAATTCCAGCTCGCTGGGTACGGTAGCTCTGAGACGTACACCGTGGTTAGCGTTCTTAGCTTGGCGGTATCGGTGACGGCTGATGATGGCTCTTTCTCTAACGCCGGCTCGGCCTCGGTATCGGTTCAGCAGGTTATCGTTAAGAACCACGCAGATGCGCCTATCGTAATCGCATCGACTGACTCCGCAAGCGGAGCGCTCATTCTCCGCGACCAGGACGAGGCGACCTACAAGGTTCTCCGCGTTAACAGCGAAACCGAGATCCAGGTTAAGGCGTCGTCGACTGCGACGGAAATCCCGTCCGGAACGACGATCATCCGCGGTGCGACGACCTCCATCGTCGTTCCCGACCTGCTCAGCGACGAAGCTTACACCATCGAGAAGACGCTCTCCGGAACGGATCTCGAGGGTACGGTTCTCGTTACCTACGCCGCTCGCCGCAAGGATCACCTCAACGAACTCGTCGAGGTCACCCAGGCGACCGTTACCGACGTTGTAGGACCGGCGGTCCCGCATAATCCGCTCGGCCTGGCGGCCCTCAACGCCGTCAATAACACCGGGGTTCCGGTTTATTGTGTACAGGTCACGGATGATACGGACGCTGGCTGGACGGCTGCCTTGAATCTGATTAAGACTAATCAGGTCTACGTGGTTGCTCCTCTGACCCAGGATGAGGAACGCCTCGCTGAGTTCCAGGCTCACGTCACGACGCAGAGCCAGCCCGAGAACAAGCGCGAGCGCATCCTCTTCCAATCGCACCGAAACGAAACGCAGACGACCCGTTGGACGATGTCGTCGATTGAGTCGGCTACGTTTGTCAAGACGGCGTCGACCCAGACGATCACCGTCACGACGGCCTCGGGCCTCGTCGGCCTCGGCGTCAAGCCCGGCGACGTGGTAAGTGGCACGTTCTACGGAAACATCGTCGGACAAGGTTTTGTTACGGGTTCGTTGGCGTCGCTCTCGACGACCGGAACTACTCTCCCGTACGCGCGTATCGCCAACGTCTCCGAAGTCGGCGGCGAGACCACCCTCACGTTGGTCCCGATCGACGATTCGGTGCTCGGCGACACGCTCGCAGCTGGCGTAGATGTGGTAACCCTCACGATCAAATCGAAGGTACTCAACACGACGCAGTATCGTGATGCTATCGCGGCTTATCCGGCCTCGGTGCAGAACCGCCGCGTTCGTAATGTCTACCCCGATCGCGCGCTCATCACCTTTGATGACACTACGAATGCCAATGATACGTCGGTCGGCTTCTACGGCGGAGGCGAGATCAGCGACTATGAGGTTGGTGGTTGGCTCATGGCGGCTATCGCAGCTGCGCAGCGTTCGGGTCTCCCCGCCTCGACGCCGCTTACCCGTCGCGGTTTCTCGGGTATTCAGCGCCTTGTGAACCCCTTCGGCGACAATGTCTCGGATCTCGACGTCATTCTCGATGGAGGCAACTACCTTCTCGCTCAGGATGGCGGCGATGGTTCGAGCTGCTCGGCGGTCCGCGCGATCACCACGAACACGACCGATCTCAACTATCTCGAAGAGGCGGTTGGCGTTCAGGTCGACAATATGGCTCGGAAGCTTCGGCGCCAGATCACGCCGATATTGGGGACGACCATCCTCGATGAGGGCTTCTTTGACATGTACTCGGCGGTCTCGTCGGCCGTCGTAAACGATATTCTCCGCAACAAAGAGATGCGCGAGATAGTTTTGATCGAGGTAAGTGAGGACCCGGTGCGAGCTGACACCTTCCTCGCGTCTTATCAAGTGCGTCCGTACTTCAGCGCGGCGAAGGGCGATGTCACAATCTATATCTGATGTAATCACCGAAGCATTCTTCGACGAACTCGAGAAGATTGCCGCCGGCGCCTGGACCCGTAAAGAGGGTAAGAACCCCCGAGGCGGATTAAACGCCAAGGGGCGCGCGTCCTACAAGCGGGAGACCGGCGGCACACTTCGTCCGCCGGCTCCTAACCCGCGTACTAAGCGGGACGCGTCTCGTCGCAAATCGTTCTGCGCACGCATGCGTGGAATGAAGAAACGTCTCACGTCGGCTAAAACCGCCCGTGACCCAGACTCTCGTATCAACAAATCTTTAAGAGCATGGAACTGCTGAGGATTTAATATGGCTGTAAAATCGTTTGTGAATTGGCAATTCTCGTCCGAGAATGTTCAGTCGGATATTACGAACGGCGAGTTCGTGTCGTCTGAATCGACGCTCATTCTTGGCGGACCCTCGCGCCTCTCCATGCTTGCAACGGGCGGTGATGCTATCGCCGCCCAAACCAGCATGATCCCGATCGGATTGATTGATAACTTCTCGGTTAGTCAGAACAGAAATGTTCAGCGACTTTTCGAGATCGGTTCGAAACGAGCATACTTTGTGCCGGGACGTCTCATGGCTAGCTTACAGCTCGGCCGTGCCCTCTTCTTTGGCCCGTCGTTATTGCGCATGCTCTACGCCGTTGCCCCCTACGGTAACGCCGGTCTCGGATACGGCCAAGCCTTCCGTGTCGGTAATGATATTGTTAAGACTCCGCCTGAATACGATAAGTTGTTCGGCGAAGGGACTCTTCAGCGTCAGTTGATCGAGCCGCCGGGTTACGGACGTCCGCCGACTTCGACCGGTGAGAACCGCGACTTCTTTATCAACATGGCTTCTGAGCTGTTCAATATTCCTGTGGGACTTTGTGTTATCCTGAAGGACCCCAAGAATAATCCGTACGGTGCGATGTATCTTGAGGATGTTTATGTCGAAACGCATACGCTTGCGGTGAACTCGTCGAACATCATCATGGCTGAGTCGCTTTCGGCCCAGTTTGCTCAGGTGTCGCCGGTTCAACTCGTCGCCAGCTCGAAATGATCTCGCGGACTGATCCACTACTCAGCTACCTTCTTGATAATCACAGGAAGGTAGCTGAGGTCTTGTCCGGTGGGGTTGGTGATAAAACCCCGGATTCTCAGTTTGACTCATCTAATTTGGCTGAAGGTATGGGCGTAGAGAAAGAACACACGACCGACAAAGCCATGGCGAAAGAGATCGCCAAAGATCATCTGACTGAGGACCCTGATTACTACAAGAAACTTAAGCTGATCGAGGGGCGCGGTAAAAAAGCGCCAGTGTTCTCTATAAAATCTCGATCTACTGACAAATTACACAAACTTCGAATCTCAAAAGGCAAACTTAAATGCTCTTGCCCGGGATTCAGATATCGAAGCGCTTGCCATCATGTCGGAAAACTCAAAGAGGGCATAAAGTCCGGCAATATGCGAAAGCACGGAATAAAAAAGATTGCCAAGTTTTTCTTTGATGAGTTAAACAAAATCGCCGCTGAGCGCGACTACAAAGACGAGTACGCGAAGTTTCAATCGTCTCGCGAATCGAAGGTAGATCGCGCACACCGGAATAAAGTCCGTCGCCGATTACTCGCGTCTGGGCGAGTTAAAAAGCATGACGGCAAAGACATCGATCATAAGGATGGGAACCCCCGTAACAACGGCGGCGGTAATATCTCGGTGACCTCGAAGTCTTATAATAGAGGAAAGCATTGATACTCGGGGGATGCTATGATCGAGGCGTTAAAGGCATTTGGAATTGACATTGTGCTCTGCATTGCGGGACTCGTCGGATCGCTAATAGCGGTAGGCAAGCAAGCTGTTGTAAATGTCAAATCCACTATTGTAGCGGTAGCCGCTGGCGTCGGCTGCGCCAACTACCTGACGCCTCTCATTATCTCCATGTTTAAATTGGAGGACCCGAAGTGGCAGACGGGTCTTGCGTTCATACTCGGCAACCTGGGTTTAAAGGGCGTCGAAATGATCAGTGCGAAGGTCATACCCTTCTTGCATAAGAAAACTGAAGAGCCTAAGTCATGAACTGGATGGAACTCCTTAACGTCGTGTTTAATCTTGCCGGGTTTATCGGCATGACCGCGTTCTTGGTCCTAGTGTTCGGTCGCCCCAATTCCACCGTCCACAAGTGGTCCGGATTCGCGAACATCGTCATTAAGGCGTCCATGGCTCTTATTGCTGGCGGCCATCTTCTTCAGGCCGTTGACCACACTAAGCCGACATTCGGTCATTTAATTATGACCGCCGGTCTCGCGATGATGTGGATCTGGACAACGTGGTTCCACTGGTTTATATTCATCAAACCGGTCGCGAACAAGGAGAGCGACTTCTCCATGTGCAAAGCGCCCGAGGATTACGTGGACTCCGTGGGATTCAAGCGACCTAAATGAAATCATTCGATGCCTCCCCGCTCTTTAACGCAATACCGTCCTTCTATCGCGATAATTTAAATAGCCGCGATAAGGCCGTAATAGCGAAACTATGGGAAGGCATGACTCGCGTCATCGACGCAGAGTATGCGCAACTCTTTCAGGTCTCCGACGCCAACAAACTTGATCGCATAAGCCCCACGACTCTCTATCCGTGGGTCTACCAAGAATTCGATGGCTGGGCGTCACGAGGCACACGGCATCAGCACGCAATCGCGCGTCTTCCCGGAAGTTTCGCGACAACCTTTACTTTCCTTAATCGCCGATTAGATCTGAACAAGCTCAAGATCTACTACGGGGGTCGTCGGATAACCTTGCCCGAAGGTTGGGTGGTTGAGAATGTTTTCGATTCTGGAAAGTTCTCAACCGTCGTCCGTCGAATCGCGGGTTACACCTCTTTACCGTTTAGTGATCCATCGAAAGAGTTAGTTCTTGAATCCGAGCGGGAATTTACTGCGGCTCACGTCGAAGGAAACGGTGAGACGGATCAAATTATATTCAAAAGATTTAATTACACATCAGTTCTTGTGCCCGCAGTTGTAGACCACGACTCGATAAATGCTCAGATCATTGTGAATCTGTCTGGGGGAAATTCATATCCAATACCGATTATTTCTCAAGGCAAGCTTTCCTGGGGATCTATAGTCGGGGATGTTATTTCCTTCTCTCGTCCGTTACCAGCCGGCGCCACGGTCCGTGTATCCGACTCATCAGGAACACAGTCGTTCACTACGTCGTCGTTCACTCCGTCAATCAAAATGAGTCGGGCCGTCACATCGACGGCTGATGTATTTATTTACGGCGTACAGGTTACCGGACTCGAGGTCACTGAGGACGGAATATTATTTAAGCGTCCAATCACATCTAAATCTGCGATATCAATTTTTGCAGAGGGTGCGCTGAAGATCGGGCATGATCACGCACGGCTATCGTTTGTAAATACCGTAGCTGGTCTTAGCGCTATTCCTGTCCCCGCTACCAGGCCCCTCGCTCTAAATCCCAATATCACCGAAGACAAGCGCTATCCGGTGAAAGTGCTCATTAACGGAGTACTTCTCCCGTCGTTTAACTATGTGTTCAATAGCACGACACAAATAACACTTACATCGTCCATAAATGTCGGCGATCGTGTTGATGTTATTTACGTTGATGCCGAAGAAATTCAACAGCACGCTCACATAACGCAAATTTTCCAAGTACCGTCCGGATCTATATTTAGCGCCGCCGATCTTCCGGAAAAAGTTGATTCGGATCGCTATCCATTCTATGTCGAAACACTTTCAAACACTTACACTGTTGGTGTAGGGTTATTGATCGCTGACGCGGATGTTTCGACAGCGAATAATCTGACGTTTACGATCTCGCCTGATATCAGCGGACCTATCTCCGTTTATTACGAAGGTATGGTTCCGGCTCTTGAATACAGAACAATTCTCGACCCCCGTGTCGATGAATCCGAACGGTATGAAGGGACCCTGGTTTCAGCTGAACGTCTACAAGACGGGATAGACGTTCCGAGTAAATCGTCTTTTGGTGAGACGCTCGTAGTTCTGAGATCAGGGTCCCGCACCGTTGTCGAGTCTGACTACGCCTACGAAACCGGTTGGTTTGTAAATGCGCAGGTCGATGAACATCTTATTCGAGAAACTCTCGGATTAGCCGTAAGAGCAAATGATCGCGGCGTTTCGGACGACCAGTATCGCTCATTTGTTAAGGCGCTCTACGCCGCGTTGTATTCCGGCAGCCAGACTTCGATCATAGAGAACTTTGCGTGTCATGTTCTTGGATCAAATATTACCGAGGCCGGCGTTAATCGCGGTTACTACCAAGGCGCTGATGGTAATACGTATTTAAAAGTTGGCGAAACCGATGTCCAACTTACACCTGAGATCGATGCTCGACCGGCTTCTCGAGATATTCCGAAGTTCTTTGCAGTGAGCGCACACTGTGAAGTGATCGAGCGCAATCTCGCGTCGATACCTTGGTTAGCATTTATTGCTGAGGCTTTGTCGAGTGATTATCGGTATGCAAAGCGTTTAGATCAGTACCGACCCTTAGCGTTGACGTCGGATAACGGCACTTTCAGCAACAACACCCTACTACTGACCGACTACTCAGTTGACTACTTATCGGCTGAGATATGGGTCGGTGATTTAATTGAACTGACAATCAGTGATGGGGTTTCAACTCGGAAAGTGTACACGCGCGTACTCAGCGTAGTTAATTCTAACCAGATAAAGATTGACATTGACTTGTTGGATTCGTCCTTCGGCTGGGGTGACCCGGATGGCTGGGGCGAGACGACGGGCTGGGGCGGCGTCGGGGCTTACGAGAATATCGAAACGTACACGATCTGGTGCCGGCAAACTCGCCGTAAGGATACGCATCTGTTCACAGATGAGATGCTTGACCAATCTCGTGCGTTATCCGCCGGTGAGTCAGTTCAGGCGGTAACCGGTAAGCTCAGCACGATATTGAATAAATTCCTTTTCGCGGTGAAGATTCACTGGTTCTCTAATCGCGACGATCGCCGATTAGCTGATCTAAAACTTCTACTCGATTCAATTAAACCGGCCGACACTAACTACGTCGCTTACACCGAGGTGATCGCGGACGCTGATGGTTCGCTCATATCGGATACGATCACTGGTCGAATTATCGATCGCGGTGCCGATATCGATACGCCCGGAAGATACACATTTATCGAAGAGGATTTCATCGGAGAGATGTTTATCGGTACACCGAGCACCGAGCATTCATTCTCGACCTCCCTCTACGACACCAACTGGTGGACGTCCGCTGTGGACAATATTAACGAATTAAACGCGCCTAGCGCGGCACTTATTTTAACGGTCACGTGAGGTAATCATGGCTACCATTCAACTTCTTCTCGCTGACGGAACGACCAAGTACTTCAAGGTTACGGGATCCGGAACCGCCGGGGATCCGTACATGACCACAAACACGATTGAAGCCGGTACCGTGAGCGTGGATAACACGGTTACCGTTGATGCCCTACCCTCGGGCGCGAATATGATCGGTGGAGTCAAAGATGCCGGTTTTTATAAAACGGTTACCACTACCTACACGACCACGACCACGACGGCAAATACCGCGTTCGATATAACGCCCATACCCGCCACGGGTGAGAAGGTGGTTCTCGTCGATCTCCTTATCTCAGTCAACACAAACTGCCTGCTGTTGTTAAAAGACAATAACGCCACACCGGCGACTTATCTCGGAACGTACATGACCGCATCTTCGGGTGTTGACGCAATCATCCCGAGAGCGCATATTAAGTGCGCGACGGCGAACAAGAAGTTCCAACTTGTAACGTCGACGTCGAGTGTAACGGTACAAGTAACTGCAAACTGGTATAGCGAGGCGTAATTATGCCGTGGGGAGCAATAGGTTCGGGGTCGAACGATGGAAGCACGTCCGGGACCTCGGTCCCCGTAACTTCTGCGCGCGCTCCCCAGGCGTCGTTTACTGTTAGCGCGACAACCGGAAACTGGCCGCTTACGATTACGTTTACGGATACGTCCACTCACGCCACTAACCTGGATAAAGCAATCTGGAGTATGGGCGATGGGACGACGAGACCCTGGACGGCTGGTGAGGTGTTCACGCACGTTTATCAGTCAGCCGGATCATTTACCGCGTCGCTGTCTTTAAAAAATGACATCGGCGGCAGCACGGCAAATCAGGTTATCACGCCGACTAACGCGGCTGATCCAGTTCCCACCTTTACGTCGACACAAACAGCGTTTGTTCAGAACGTATCGCAAACGATGCAGTTCGTCCTGTCCTGCACCGGAGGTCCCGTCTCGTCGGCTACATTCGAGTACGGAGACGGTATCGCGGTTCCGGTGACGATCACATCTGGTGGTGCGTCGGTAACACTCACGCACACCTATCTGGCCGTCGGGACGTATACCGCAAAATTCACCGTTAACGGTCCGCAGGACAGCGTTGACTACTCAGCTACCGTCATATTCTATGGGCCTCCTCAGCCGGATTTCTCTGTCTCGGTCGCGCCCGACCCCATCAACGGAACGCTAGTTACAGTAACCAGCACGACGGCAGGTGATGTCACGAGTGCTGTATTTAATTTCGGAGATGGGACGCCTTCTGTCCCGCTATCTGCTGGTCAATCCGTAACGCATCAATACGGACTTAATCTAGCCGGAACTACTCAGACGCTTCAGCTGACCGCAACCGGTCCTGGCGGCACGGACACCAAAACTAAAACCGTCAGCATCCCGCTGACTATAAATCCCGTTATCACGCTGTCGTATGTCGCGACGTCCGGCCCTTCGCCGCTCGGTGGCGCCACCATCGACGCGACGGTAACTCTGGTCGGAGCCGCTATATCCGCGCAGCTGGATTTTGGTAACGGCACTATAGTGCAGCTACCCATTCCTACCGATCCTTATTCGACCACCCCGATATCGGTTACGCGCTCGACTACGTATCCCGCGAATACAAACGCATCGCCGGACACGTACGACATCGTTGCTTCTTGTGTCGCACCGTCGGGCACAATACAGGACACAAAACAAATAACTATTCCGGGAATTCCCGCGCCCACCGCGGAATATTCGTTCGTCCCCGGATCGACGCAGTCTAACGGACTCACGCCGTACACGTTCACGTTCACGCCGTCGGGGACAATCACGTCGTATTCGTTTAATCCAGGATTCGGCACCCCATTAGTCACGGGCGTGGCTTCGGGCAACTTAACGATTAATTATCCGTCCTCTGGGACATATAACACGTCGTACACGGTTACAGGTCCGGGCGGTACGAATACGAAGTCGTTGTCGTTTACGATTAACGCCGCGACACCGGTAGCCGATTTCCAACTCAGCGCCGCCAACGCGACGCCCACATCGCCCACATCGACCGTGAGTGTAACGCTCACAAACACATCTAATTTAATTAACGCAACAACCGCGACGTACTCGCTGTCCTGGGGTGATGGTCAGACGCAAACTCTTGGTAATTCATTTGCGCCTATCTCTCACACCTACCCCGCAGTTCCGTCAGGTAATAAGACCGTTGCGCTTACCATCACAACGGCCGGCGGCACTAATACCTTCTCTAGAACATTTGCCGTAAATCAAATTACGCCGCAAGTATCCGCCACATTAGTTGAAGGAACATATAATAATCCCAACGGGCTTCCTGTAACCGTTAATATCTCTAACAACAACAGCGAGATAACTACCCAGACAATAGACTGGGGCGATGGTACGGGATTAGAGAACGTAACTGGTCAGACGGCAGTAAGTCATACATACGCCGCGACCCTGTATGGACTTAAGACTATTACGCTCACGTCCATCAATAGTGTGGGACAAGACGTAGATACGTTGACCGTAACGAAATTACCTACTGGTCCGATCCAACCGCCAGTATCAAATTTAATCGATTTCAAGGTAATAAACGGCTCTCAGTATGCAGTGACGAATGAGCCTGTATCGGTGTCTATTCCGTTATTAGCAACCGACGGCTTCTTAAATACCAGCACGTTCTCCGTGTGTGACGCATCGAATAATCCGATCGCCGCTCAATTTAAAGTGCTGTCGCGCCACGGCGCTCTCAGAGAAGATGCGACCGCCCCGATTAAATTGGTGCAAGCAACCTTCCTTGCGACAGTTGGCGCATCGGGCCCCGAGGGAATCGGCGCGCAGTCGTCGTACAAGCTGGCGACAAATGCAACGTCTCCGCCGGTCGGCACCATGGAGATAACCGAAGACGCCAATAAGTTCCTTATCAAACCAGGCGGCACCGGTAATCCGTGGTTCGAAGTCTCCAAGACCAAGTTCACGATTATGAACGGGGCTTGGATGAATAATGGTGCGCAACAGATATTCGCGAACTGCGCCGCCGCCACAGGTTTGTCCTACCGCAGCAAGAGCGGATCGAAGGCCGCTGGATTCGCCACTATTACCCCTCCGACCGGAGTGGCTGTAGAGACCGTATTGGAGGAAGGCGTCGTCAGCACCGGCCAGATTAAGGCCGTAGTCCGCCAGACGATGAGCCTCACCAACGGAGCCCAGATAGTTTGCCGCTGGACGTTTGTTCACGGAAGCCCGGAAGCGCAGATTGATTTCACGCTCCGCAATAGAAATAGATTCCACGACAACAGCGCGTCGGACGGCCCTGCCTCCGAAAATAATCAGTGGTCGTCGTTGAACTATCTCCCGGCGCACGTCGAGAAGTACGCCGAGTTTGTTCAGTACCTGACTCTCGGGTGCCAGCTGCCCACCGGATTCTCCACGATCCGCGTCGGCAAGTTTAATAGTGCGGCATCTGATTGGCGTTCGCGCACCGTGTCTTATTCGACGCTCAGCGCGACTCAGGTTTACCGCCTGCAGCAATACTTCCGCGACTACAAGCATCGTCGATACGGCTCTGCCTGGGATATCGCGGCGTTCAACAGCGGTGACCCTGATCCGGGTAATCTTGCTTATTACAAGGAAGGCGTAACCACCTCCTATACGACGTATGAGGGCCGGCCGAACGGCACCGAAAATATAACGTCGTATTCCGGCACCGGCCCCCTGCAGCCGACCGGTTTCGCGAGTGATCCCGAGTCGGGTAGATATCCCGGTGGCTGGGTGATCGATAACGGCAGCAACGTCGGCTGCATTATTACCGCAGATACGTTCTGGGAGCGCGCGCCCAAGCGGTTCGAAGTGGATAAGGATAACCGCACGGTTAAATTCCATATATTCCCCGAAGCGCTCCCCAGCGATACGTCGTTCTTCGATCGCGGCAACCGAATTGGTAGATATGCCGACGGCACGATCTATCCGCAATATCTCAAACCGCCGGCTACGACCACGCTCTCGACTTATGTTTACCCGTCGGGCACAAACCCGATGACGGGGCTCGCCTATCAGACGGGTGATTATGTTCCGCCGACCTTCCCCGATCGCGGCACCGTTATTCCGGCCGAAACCAAACCGGTATCCAACGGAACTGTAAATGGTGAGTTGTCTCCGAACGGCGGTTGGCAGTGGTCGTTTGTAAGCGGCACGACGGGAGGCTTCTGGCGCCCCCGTGCGAATGCTCAGCCCGCCACGAGTGGTTATCCCGATGCGGATACCGCATATACCGTTTATGGCGGCTCCTGGGTGCTCCAACGCCTCCGTGTTCGCCTGTTCAATACGGCGCAGACCGAGACCAATATCAAGCAGCGGATGGATCTCACGATTAATCCGATGATCGGTCTTACCGCACCGTCCAAGTATCGTGAAGCCGTGGCGCTCACTCCGATGCCCTGGTACGAACCGGGAACTGCAGGCGAGAGTTGGGACGTAGATAGAGCTGAGAGATTCCTCAAGGCTATAGTCGATACAGCTAGCGCAGACGGCGCGGCCTCGAGATCGGTATCGGGTAATTTCTATTATGGCACCCTCAAGTACCTGATGAACTTCGGTTCGAAGGTTCCGGGAATTAATTCGAATAACGTCGCGATACGCCCGATCGGTTGGGATAACTGGGGCGATATCTGGGGCGGCGAAAATAACGGCTGGACGAATCTGTCGTACGATATACCCCGCTGGGTTCTTATCGAGTTCGTTCGCACGCTCGATTACCGCTTCTTCTCGCTGAGCAAGCGACTCCATGAGTGGCAGCTTACGCGCGGATTTATTAAGTCCGCCGCGGCGAATTACTACGCCTCCGGTCTCCCGTATTGGGAGCAGGGACTCGGCGGTCACGGATTCGGTAAAGAGCCGCTAAGTTCCCACGCGTGGTTGGGCGGTCAGTGCCTCGCTTATGCCTTGACGGGTAACGAGCATTACACCGACTCGCTGCTTTATTGCATCCCGGCGCTCGGTGGCCGGTACGATAGAAACCCGACTACGTGGCCGGCGAATACGGTCGGTGAGCGTGTATGGGCGCACTCCATGCACGATCTCATGTTCATGTACACCGTGCTGGGACCGCTTAACGCGAGAACAGTCGCGTCGAAGATATTCAGCCCGACGTACGCAACGATCCCCACCGATTACAACACGGACGACAAGTCGCTTCTCCAACTTATTCGGGATGGGTTCCAGAATTACGACGATATCCAGGCTGGCGTTAAATTAGTGCGACGCGCCAAGGGATTCTGCCCGACCACGTACACCTACTGCATGGCCCCCGCGAACTTCGTACCCACTTCGGTTACGAGCGCAATCGGCGGCATCACAGTTACGTATCTGAGCGGACCCGCTGACCCGTCGGTCACGAGCGTATCCGGCGCGAAGACGTTGACCGGCTACACGTCGAACTCATCGTCCACGTTCTCCCTCACCGGGCGTGATTATTCCAACAACGGGTTCGTGTTCTATTACAACGAAAGCAACAGCGCCGCGTTCTATGTCAAGAGCTTCATGTTCTTGTACTGCTTAGAAGCGATGCACATGCTCACCATCGTTGATCCCAACGGTCCGAAGACGGCTAGGGCTAAGACGCTCCTTCGCCGAGGTCTTAATTTCTGGTACGGTCAGTTCGTGTCGCCCAGCGTTGTCGGCGGTTTGAATAATACCGTCTATGTCGGCGGCACCTCGGATCGAGCCTTGGCGGTTAAAACGTCGAGACCGAGTTCTGCGACCGGATACACCGAAGCCACGATGTGGGGGAATAACTGGCTCGCCGAGGCCCCCAACTACATTCCGAATACCGGAGATGCCAAGGGCATGGCATTTAATAATCTGGACTCGGTTTATTTAAATGTTGTTGCTGCCAGTATGGGTGTTCTCGCCTTCGCGAACGATACCCAATACTCGACAGCCACGGAACGAACGGCAGATAAGAATCAGTTTATATCCGCCTTCAGAACCGCCGTCCGGTACTGCAACTCTCAGTATGACACGACCGGGCGACTCGTTGGTTACTCTAAATCGGCCCTGACCACAGAGAGCCCGTACAACGCCAACGGAACGCCGCGCAAGTTGTACGCCAATACAGCAACTTACGAGCTTGCTTCGAGGTCCGATCTGTCGGCTGTCGTCCCGGTTGACTACCACAATGCGGCGGCAGAAAATGCAACTAAGAGTATGGGTCAGTCCATATTTAGGGGCCTTATTTACGGACAGGCGGCGGCTAAGATTGCGGGCATAACGGGCGAGATTTAATTTTATACTTATTTAGAGATTTGTATGATATCTAAGTTGATTAATTCATTTGAGAAAGTCGCAGCTGCAAAACCGCTGACTTCCGCGGAACTATCTAGACGATATCCCGAAGTTGTTGGTAGTACGATTAGATTGCGAAAGAAAGTTAAATCATCTCGGCCTGGAACGCTTCAAGAATTTATTGACAAACACAATATTCCAGACCAAGATATCCAACCCTCAAATATGATTTCTGAATCAGATAAAAAATCACCTGCAATTAATAAATTCATAAGGCATCCAGCTGAGTCGGCTTTAACGGACGAAGGTCCTTTCGGCACGTTGAACACAGCTCATTTACCAAGGCGTCTTTTGGGGTATCATTTAAATCAGCTCATGCAGAAGAATCGAGAACACGGTTCTTTGATCAAAAAGAACCCAAAAGCTTTTGACTCCTTCCTTTTTGACGCACTTAAGCAGCATCTCCCTCTCGAATCCCGCGATGATCTGAAACCACCTGAGAATATGACCAAAAAGGACTTGTTCGACGCTAACGCGCTACGCAACAGCGTGGTCAACACAGCATATAAACCGCCTGGGTTTGATATGTACAGATCTGACGTTACCGGAAGTATTTCAAGATGGCTCAGGGATTCCGGTTTCCAAGATGCTATGAGAGATGAGGCTAGAGCAGAGCGTGAAATGGAGGGTGATTTTTCAGAACCACCGCCCCCCAAACTCAGACATCGCCGCCTAGTCGATTTAACCGATCTTCCAAAATCGCGCAAAGAGAATTCCAGACGCAAGGGCGCCATACCTTTGAGAGTTACACGCGAGGCTGAGCAGAATAAACCTGATTGGGGATATCGCGTATACGGCGACAACGGCTAAATGAGAACCCTGCGCACCAATAGAGTTGGGGCGACGATAAACGTCCTATTTTCGGGAACCGATCACATAGGTGTTCGGTTCTCGAATACTTTTCGCGCGGCAGACGACGGAACGTATGTGCCGGGTAGAATCGCGTATCGCGTATACGCTGAGGCTGACTTCCCCTCTCAAAAACCGTTTCGTTACGCGCCGGCCGACGGTAATTTAGTTTGTGCTGAGCGGCTAAACACAGCGACTGATTATGTTCTTGAGATCGTCGTTGACAGATTAGCGGCGTTTCAGCGCGCCGATAGTTCCGTCCCCCTCGCCCTTGAACGATATCGTGAGTGGTCCGAAGTCCCGCTCGATTCGTCCACCGGCCCATTCGGTGCGTTCGTAGAGGTTGCGGCTATTCTTGGCGATCCGGCAATGACTCTCAGCCTTGTTGGGGATACGAGCGCCCTGGTTCCCCAAACCAAGGCTTTGATCATCGGCTGCGGGATGGCCGACGGTCAACTTCTGGATATTCGCGGCCACGACGTTTGGGATCCGTTCTATGTTCGATCGGACCTCGGCGTGCGTCAGTCCTATATCCAGCAGGCGGCTCATTTGATGTTTGCGAATCGGACTGAGCCTGATCATATTCGTTACGCCGCTCGCCCCGATGCTTCGGGTATTAATTTATCCGGCTCCGCGTTCCCGTGGACCTTCTCTGACAATACGACATACCGAAGCGAGACTGATTTCCGAACCGGCACCGGAATTAATTTAGATACCGGCGCCACGGTCGCTCGAGAGCCGTACTACGGGTATGCCGGCTGGATCTACAACGATGTTGTATATCATGCGATTAATCGGGAGGTCGCTTCCGCTTACGCCCCGGATATTATTTTTGTTGATCTGGGAATCCACGATCAAACATTAAATAACCCCAATGATCCGACCTGGTACACCAAGTTCGGCTACGATATGTACCAGCTTATTCAGCTGCTTAATTTAAAGTGGCCGGCTGCTGTATTTGTGCTTGTTAAACCCCACGTCGCCACACCCGGCTATGATGTGGATCCGTTGGACGCTGTGTTCACGGATATAGAGACTAGCCTCACGGCTTCCGGCATCACCTACACCGCCGTAGATCTTAAAACTACCGTATCAGCTCAAACAGAATTAACCGCGCCTTGGGGCCGAGTTCTCACGCCCGAGCAGAGCGCCGTCTTAGCGCAAACTATATTTGACGCTGTCGCTGTGGTGTATCCGTAATTCGTTCGGGTTTGCTATACTAACTTTAGGTTATTCGGAGCTTGTATGGCATTTTTAATTAAGGCAAAGGACCGCCGCCACAATGGATAAACGCCTGTTCCCCTCGGGCGTTAAGGCAACGTCCGCCGACTTCAACGGTATTCACGACGACACCGAAACGGCCATCGGCATTTTCGCTAAGGCCGTAGCCAGCAACGGCGCGAATACCACCAACATCATATTCTCATACGACGCCCCGGTTTTATCTGGTGCGTCGTCTCCGTACACCGTAACGGTTCCGGCCCAGTACGTCGCGATAGACGGCGTAGTGGCCTACATGCCGCAACAGACTACGACGGTGACGACGGCTCAGTTTCCGATGCGCATATTCGTCACGTTGACTCGTTCGAACGTCAACTCGACGCGTACGTATCTGACCGCGAGCGGCACCGGTACGGCATCTTTTACGATGCAGAAAACCGTGGCGGCGTCGGCGATCTTCGTCAAGAATTATTCCGGAGCTGGTGATGACCCGGCGGCCGGAGCCAACGACGTTGGCACCCCGTTCCTGTTCGCCACCTACACGAACAGTTCAACACGGTTAGATGATCCCCTTGGATATTCGTGGACCGGCCCGGCGGCTTCGGCTGCCGCGCACGCCGCAACCCATCTTCCTGGAGGTTCGGATCCGATCAGCGTCGCTACTCCGGCCACCGGTGTCTCTGCCGGCACCAATGGATTCATCGACGGCTACAGCATACTCGCGGCGCGAAACGCGCTAACCACCGTTGACATCAACGTAACTTCCTCATTTGTTACGGCGACGGAAACGGGAACTTATAGCGACTATGCGAACCCGAGACGCGTAACGTTAGAGGTTAATACCGATCCAGATTCGTTCGATGTGGTGAATCTCGGCGGCACGGATAAATTGGCGCTGAGTTTCGAGTCGTCTACGACTCCCGGCGCTGGTTTATCGAAGAAGCCGGCGCGGTACGACCATCGTCACGATTTAACGGCGAGCCCCGTCGTTATTGTGATGCGCGAACTGGTAATCACACCATCTACCGCGCTTGGATCGTATTTGAATATTACGATGCCTAGCGGAGTCGGCACTATTGCAGGCGCTCATGTTTATTGGCGCCCGACGGCAGCCGCAGGTGCGCAACCGAACTTCCCGAGAGTCAGCACGACCCCATGCCTCGTCAACATCAACAACGACTTTAAGCGCGTTGGTGTATCCACGACGATCACGGCTAATGGTATTCGGTGCAAACTCGAACCCGACGGCCTGTGCTTATTGACGAACGACGACATCGGCCTTGCAGAGACCGCGGTCGGTTCGCTTAACTGGTCGTCGCTTCTTGGATCGGTTGGAGCTGTTCCGACCACCGGCACTCTCGTCGTTTTCATCACGGCTCTCAGATCCACGATCTCGCCCTTATGAGAACATCATCCAATTTTCCCGCCACGGTTGTCGGCCGCCCATCGATATATTCGGTGCCGGTTGGTGTTGATCCGTCGGACGCAAACAACTGGCAGGAAATCCACGCTGGCGTAAATACTATTTGCGTTGGCATGTACGACAGCATGCACAACATGCTGATGCGTAACTTTGACGATTGGCAGCCGACTACGATCACTACCGGGTTCGGTGGTGATTGGGATCAAGCCGCAACGGCTAATCAAGGATCGCGGCAGCCGCCCGCGTTTACCGATGCCGCTGTTCGCAAACCGATTTATCGCGCCCCTATCGTTCAAGTTGTTCCGGGACTCGATCGCCGTTTGTGTTACATCGCGATTGTGCGGCCCGAGGACGGCAACACCGATATTGCCGACGCGACCAAACCTTACATCAACGAGCTCGGGCTTCTCGCTAATAACGGGACGCTGCTCGCTCACTACGTTACCCCGATCGCAACCGGTCAGGTATATGCAACCCGGTACGCGAAGTCTCAAGTTGAGTGGCTTGTGATTAAGTGGGAGATAGAATTCGCCGGAGTTTCGCCATGAGCATATTTGATCGACCCTTACGAGACTGTTTAACTAAGGTGGCCGGACTTCCGTCTTGGCTTAAAACCAAAGGTAAGTTTGATCCCGCCAAGATCGGCAAGATGCCTCTAGATCCGGTTATGCAGGCTCGAGTCGACGCGCATTTAGCCGGTAAGAATCGAGCTAAGCACATTAGCAATCTTAGCGGCGAACTCGTCGCCCTGAAGCATCAGGTTAATGCTCGTGACCGATTGGATGAGAAGATTAAAAACGCCCCGTCCGGCACCCCGGAATCGGATTCGGCTAAAGGCTCGTTAGATGGTAATCGCAAGACGATACAGAACGTCATCAAGCGATTAGCCGACTCAGTGAAAGCCTCTCAATTAGGTTCTAATCTTGCGTACAAAGCTGGGCAAAACGCCAAAGTTCGTCGCGTTGCCGCTGAAAGCGATGCGCGCAAAGACTTAGCCAAAGTTCTTCGAGGTGTGAAGCGAGTAAATCAAATCAATGCGTTGTTGGCGATCCCACCGGTTGCAGCGCTCGGCTATTACGCTTACAAGAAGTTGCGTCGTCCTCGGTACAAGGACACCGTAGAGCAATTCGAGACGTCGCGATCTGGTGCCGGGGATAACAAATGACCCAAATCCGCACAACCTCGTTTCACTCGTTAGATACGAGTATCAATCAGAACAACCAGCTTCGTGGGGTTGTGCGGCCCGGCGTTTATCAAGGCTACAAGCTTAGAGTTAATGCGGCGCAGGCTAATTATCTCGATGTTACGGCCGGATCAAACGCGTCGTCGGTGCTCGTGACTCACGAAGGCGTCCGCATTGAGGAGACATCCGAAGTGGCGGGCGCTTTCGTTATTCAAAACGCTGACCCGAACTTAACTCGTATCGACCTGGCTGTCGCGGAGTATCAGTTCAGCACGAACTCCGCAGTTAATCAGACCTACAAGATAATCAGAGGGACGTACGCGGCGTCGATCACAGCTGATCCGCCGATGCCGATTCGTCAATCTGTTTATCAGGTTCCTTTAGCTTATATCTATGTTCGTCCGCAGGCCGCGACCGGCCTCGGCTCCCGTGCGTTCGTAACCACGGAAGATATTATTCATGTTGAGCCGGCTGGGCTCACTCGGGGGCCGCAAGACATCTCGTCCTTGCTGCCGATTATCGAGTCTTCTGATACGCGCCGCATATTTATTCACGCGGGCATGTACCCGACGTTCGATGGCGCGTCCAGAATCGATTTCATGGGCGGCTACAGCGATCCGCTCCCGACTACCGGCCTTACGCCCAACACATCTAAATATTATTTATTCGGACTTTCGGATGAGCCCGCGGTTGTGTTGATTGGATCAGCACAAACCGAGGCGACTCTCCCGACGTATGTCCAAGATATTCTTCCAATATGCTCGGTCAAAGGCACCTACACGAACGGGAGAGTTGTGCTCTCCGAGCTGCGCGATCTGCGCTTCCCGTTCACGCGCCAGACCTTGCCCCAGTTTGAGGAGGAGGCATATAAGAATCTCCTCTCCGAGTCTGTGTTTGACCATGTGCGTGTTGAGCCATTCCGGTCGCTCGATACGTTGGTCGTAGACTCGTTAAACAACACCGATGTCACGATCACGCTGAACCGTGCGGACACTTCGGTGGCCTTTACGTCCTCGTCGTCGGTTACTGCAAACGTAACCGTAGCCACGACTAACTTATTGGCTAGCACGGCGATAGGTACGGTTCAGTATTTCATGATCGCGGTTGATTCCAACATCGCGAATCTCGGAATACAGTTCTCTACGTCGGGGCCCTACAGCGGCTTCTCGTCGTACACGGTTCGACCGAACTCTATCGTGAGAGTTCCCGGCGGCGGCGCAACGAAACTGTATGTTCGTTTCGTTATTCCGTTCCGCGCCTTCCTCAACTCTCCGACGCTTTACTCTTTCGGCGCGTTCTTCAACCTCAACGAAGACGTTCTTAACTCCAAGACGGTTTCCGAGGTTAATCTCGATGCGCTGAAGTATTCGATCCCGAATCTCATCGCCAACGGTAACTTCCGCTTCTGGAGCCGCGACGATATTAACGGGAATACTCCCGACGTTGACACGCAGGTAGACATCTCGTATCCGTCGAGCAACGATTACCCGTTTGCCGCCGATGGCTGGCAGTTCACGCAGTGGGGATTCGATGCCCACAGCGCGCAGATCTCGCGCGTCGGCTTATCGAAGGATGTTTTCGAGACCGGCGTCGACAACACAAGTGATACGGCGTTGTTCTGGGAAGGCGCGGCTGCCGCATCTCCCAGCACCAGCCCCAACAGACTTGAGTATCGGATCCCCGTGCCGCCCGGATCCAACGGCCAGAGAATAACCTTCTCCACGTCGTTCAAGTCCAACGCCACGGGTATCCTTCAGATCGGAATCGCGCTCTATGAGCTGGCTCCGGAAAAGAAACTTCGGTATCAGAACTTCGGCCCGTCGTACGCCTCTCACTCCGGCACCACCGGCACGTCGGTCGTTGTCAGCAATACGCAGGTCAACGAGAAGACGGTAGCCGTCGGATTTATTGTTGAGTTCTCCCAGAGAACCGCTAAAACCGAAGTTGCGCTCTGGGGCGCCATGGCCGCCGTAGGCGAGTTCCGTAGCCTGCCCTACAACGAGGCGCAGGATGCCACGGATATCCTTCGTAAATATTACGAGCGCGGCCGGGTTCTCGTCGGCACCACCGTCGTCGAAGGCGATACGCTCGGGACCTCGGTGCAATTCGGCGCCAAGAAGCATACTGTATTAGGCCCGCTCGAGGCCCAAACTATATCTGAGAGCGATTCTAATCGCTCAGTTAATGTTGGCGGCTTGGTCTACGATGTCGATGCCAATGGTCTCGCGGTTACTGCCGAGGCTATCTCGGGCGGCATCGCAAAGATCGACGCTGACTTTGAAGCATTTATCCGCTATGCGGAAGTTGTGGATGGTTAATCATGAACCACTTTGAATACGGCTTCTTCGATGAGCTGGAAAAAATTGCGACACGTATAGACGATCGCGCTAGACAAAATAAACCTAAAGACTGGGGTCGGCGTCGTTTTGGCGATTTGTTGACATCTTCCGCACAAAGGAGAACTCCTTCATGGGATAGATCGAACCCATACGCGCAAACCCCAGAAGCCATCGCAAAACGAGAGGCACGACGTAAGAATGCGATCAGTTTCGAGGATGCGCTAGATGCTGCGAAGCTTCAGAGAAGACACAAAGCCAAATGGGGTAAATTTGTACCGGAGGATGGGATCCCCACTTATTCCTGGCCAACCCCCGCCGATAAACCCGGCCCCGCCGATAAACCCGGCATGAGTAACTTAACCAAGGGTCTTCTTGGAGGCGGGGCAGTTGTTTTAGGCGGTCTGGGTATTCGTAATTACCTGCGTCGTCGTAAGCTTGAAAAAGCAAAAGCTGAGAAAGAAGGGGACTGATCTATATGAACCACTTTGAATACGGCTTCTTCGATGAATTACAGAAGATTGCTACCGTTGAAGATGGGACCCTGGCCACCAGGGGCCGACTCGTTAATTACGAGAATGATCGGAGCTCGGCTTTACGCGCTCGACGCTCCGGTAACTATCCGATCGCGTCAGCCGACCGTAGAATTATGAAGATGGATGATATGGCTAATAAGGCCGATAAGCACGCCGTTATTGGCGGACTTCTTGGTGCGCCCACTGGCGCACTACTTGGTTTGCCATTGGGCGCCACCATCGGACATGCTCTCCCAGGGAGCGGAGACTTGGGGATGAGAGCAGGAGGTTTAGCAGGAATTCCCGTCGGAGCATTCGCTGGAACAGCGGGTGGTGCGCTTATCGGGGATCGTGTGTCCAGATCCTTGCAGAACTTAGCGGGGGCTGCTCGCGTATTAAGAGCGAACACGTACGTTCGTAGTCGTGCTGCCCGAGAAGCCCAAGGCCTCGTCAACAAGCTACGAGCCTTTATTAACCCTGAGCAAGCATAACGGCCTCAGCAGCCCGCACCACAACAAGATTGAGGATTAAATCATGAATCACTTTGAATACGGTTTCTTTGACGAGCTGGAAAAGCTCGCCAATTTCTCCGCCACGGATCGTCAAGACGTTATTGACGATCTGATTTCTGGCGGTTTTTACAAAGAGGCCGCAAGCCTTAAACAGAAATTAATGGCCGGAACCCTCGCGCTCGGATCGTTGTTTGGCGGTCATAAGGCGTATAAGGCTTATGACAACTTCCAACAGGATCCAGTAAGAAATCCCGAGGCTCGTGCAGCGACGGGCAAAGGACTACCCACAGGCGGAAATCCTCTTTACCGAACCGGTCTCTGGTCTGTGCGTACAGGTGACCCGCGCCTTCCGTATTATGTAGATCCGGACAGGCGCCACAGCGAGCGGGCATTCCCATCGTCCCAGCTCTACGATGACTCTCCTCAAAACTTAGGCTTAGGCAGGAGGTCCATTATGTTGGGCGCAAAACCCGAAGATTCGCCTGGTGGGGCAGACCCGGACTTTGATCCGAAACGTCGATCTATACGCGGCGAATATCGAGCAAAATATCTTAAAAATCCCTTCTTCCACCCCGACCTTATGCACGATAGGTGATAAGATTTTTGTAACGTGACTCAATAAAAACACCGGCCTAACCAGCCGGTGTTTTTTTTATACTGTTCCTAGGAGTTCACTATGAACGCATTTGAATTTGGATTTTACGATGAGTTGGAGAAGATCGCTGCCTATGAGTTGAAGGGCGTTAAGCCTGAGGTGGCTAGGGAAATTAAGGAGAGACTTAAAGGGCTCGTTCAAAAATCTCGTGGCCCTTGGTGGTATGAGAATTCATTTGAAGGGGACCCCAGACTGGTCGAGCTTAACCGTGACAAATCACGTCCAGAGCTGGTTAGCTTTGAGCAGCCCGAAACCGGTACCGTTAAAAGTTTTGATATGAAGAACCCTGATGATTCTTGGTTCACTTCCCAAATTCGGAAACGAGTAGCCAAGCGTAAGGGCGAGCTTCTCGCTAGAGCGATTGCAGAACATCGTATGGATAATCCGTCGAGCTTGCCGCCGTCGCGGCCCTCGATGCCCCGGCCGCCTCGATGAGGGAGGCCCTGATCTATTCGCGGTTAAAAAACACCGGCCTAACCAGCCGGTGTTTTTCTTTTGACTATACTTATTTTTGAGGAGTTCACTATGAACGCATTTGAACTTGGTTTTTTTGAGGAGCTTGATAAGATCGCCGCACTTAACCCCCTTCAAAGACTGGGCGTTAAAGCGCAATCTTTACTTACCGGATTCCGACCAACCTTAGGCTCAGGAATATATGAAGCTAAACGTAAATTAGTAGACAAATATAACAACTTTGATGAAGCTCGAAAAAAAGCCGTGAAGGGAGTATCCGGCCGAAACGAATCTTTTACTAACAATGACCCCAATAGCCCTTCCCAACTCAAAGACTTTTTGAATAGCAAAGACCGCTCAACTTTGTCGTACTTAGGCAGCCGAGGGGGAGTACAATCTCACGGCGGATTTGAAAATTCGCCCACCTACGGCCGCGAGAGTGGTATAGATTTTGGAGAGTATGGTAGCGCAACTAAGCAACAACGCAACCTGTATGACGTTCATGGGAAGTTGAAGCGCGATTATTCCCTTGGGAACCTGAAAAAGGAAATGTACCCGCATCTTCTTAACGACGCGAATAACGCAGGTATTCGCAGGCGTATTGGATGGCATGAGGACGTAAACAAGCTTGTGCCGGACAAACATGCGTATGAAGAATAATACCGGTTTTAGAATCAGTAGTGCATGACGCACGGATCGCAAGAACCAGCGACTCGCTAGTCAGATAAACGTCAGCACAATCAAAAACACCGGCCTAATCAGCCGGTGTTTTTCTTTTATACTGTGTTTAGGAGTTAATCATGAACGCATTTCAATTTGGCTTCTTCGATGAATTGCAGAAGTTAGCCAATTACCAACCTTATAACACACCCGAGTCGCTTCAAGCGGACGCGCAATCGCGCCTTAGATCGGGCTATCACGGAATGAACCGCGACGCTCAGCGTGATTTTGATGTGAATCTGGATAGAGAGAATTACAATAAGCGACAGATGGCCCGAATGAATCCAGGGCTCCCCAGTCCTATGAAGTCAGGGCTCCCCAGTCCTATGCAGAAGATGGCAACGAGTCCCGATGCTGTTTCTGTCTTCAAGGGCGATTACTCTAAGAAAGTGCCTCGGAGCTACTCGGGTCCTGCCGCAACTAGCAAGGCTCAATCAGTGACTCGGGAAGAGATGGTACCGGATCCAAACAAATCAAAGTTATCGCCTGACGACATCGGAAGAACGGCAACTGAGCACCACCCGCGTAGAGCTCGCGAAAATTCCGCGGCGCGCCTTGAGGAATTCCGCCGTACTGGACGAGTTCGTGGGGGGAGACCCATGCCGATCCCGGAGCCCAAATCGACCACAAAAGATGATCTTAAGAAGTTTTTACGCGGATATTCCGATCTTAAAGACGCCGCCGGTGATTCCGAACCAGCCGGCACCCCCGCATAATTTAGAAATAGACATACACTAGTTCTTGAGGAGTTTTTCATGAGCCCGTTTCAACAAGCTTTTGTTTCTGAATTAAGCAAATTAGCGGTATACGATATACCGTTAACCGACCTTCGTAAACAGTATCCCTCGCCTCGCCATCAGGAAGCCATCGACAAATTAGAGTCGGGCGGCTTGGAATCGGTCACTTTAGGTCAGCTGTCCAAAGGAGACCGAGGATTGCTTCTCAACGACCTCGTCAAGGTGTTGAAAGAGAAAGCCTCAAGAACTCCTGAGCAGTTAGGAGATTTGGATTACCGAATTCAAAAGCGCATGAAGGAGCTGCACAAGAAGATAAACAAAGGCCGGCCAGACGTCGGTGGCCAAGGCGGTTCGGCTCTTAAGAAACTGGGTGCGCGTGACCGGGATTATGTTCCCTACGAGGATCGGAGCCGTTCCTCCGATGGCGTCGGTTCGGGTTTAATGGCCGCTTCGATCTTAGCGAGCATTTTAGGACTCGCGCATATAGGGGATAAGGCCGATAAGGCGCAGTTCGATATTAATGCCGAACGTCAAGCCAAGAGCAGCCAAGGTGCTCGCACGGGTTACGGGTATGTGCCGCAAAAACAAGAACCTTCTTTTGCAATTCCCAAAAAGTTGATGGATCTTGGTAAACCAGCCCCCGGAGCAACTACTCGTCCGTCGCCTTTTAAGAAAGAGGGCGCGCTCCGTGAGTGGCTCGCCAACAGATAAATAATTGACAATTAATTTGTCGCAGGAGTAGATCATGAGCAATTTTGAAAATGGCTTCTTCGATTCGTTCGAGAAGATCGCTATGTCCGGGTGTGGATCCGGCGGCTACAAAGCTAAGAAGAAGATGAAGTCGATGCCTAAGATGGCGTCGGCCGATCTCTTCCAAGAAGCCTTCTTTACGCAACTTGAGAAGCGAGCGGGTCTTTTTGATTCCCCGGATCTCAAAGAGCGCAAGGGTATGCTCGACATGAAGCAAGGGCGCTCGAGCCTCAAGCGTTCAGGCGAAATCGGCAAGGCTATGTACGACGCCGCTCACAAAGGTCTTGCCCAAGGTTTAGGCGATGGTAAAACTGTTGGGAGCAAGGCTCTCGGGGTTTTAGGGGCGGTATACGAAGGTGCGAAGGGCGCGCGAAATTATCAAACGGATCTTGACGCACGGAAAAAGCGCGCCATGGACTTCATCGCCAGGAAGCGAGAAGAGGCGCGAGAGACGTGAGCTTCTCTGTCGATAAGCTGATAAGTCGTCTTGTAAAGCTCGCAACTGACATTCCTTTCAGTTCGCGAGCTCAGCGAGCGATGGATGCGCACGATCCCACTGGCTCACGTAAAGGCGTGTCCCGGCGGGATTCGGGCGACGAGTTAACCACAGCTGGTCAAAAGTTGACTCGATCGATGGCTACTGGCGCGACTCCCGATATGAATCGATTTATTCGGGAACACGATATCAGACAGCACCCGACTCGAGAAGAGATGACTGGGTTATACCCGCCGATGGGTGAGATGCCTACAATTTTCCCCGCCGACGCCCCCAGCTACACAGCCGGAGGCAGAATGTTGAATCTGGCGGACACGGCTAAAGTTATGCGTCGGCGAATGGAAGCCGCTAGACCGGGACCGATGGGAATTGCGAAGAGGGATGCGGCAATACGTCGTCGCGCCCTTGCTGATTCTAAGACGGCAAAATCCGTAGCCCAAGCTCAGAAGGGGCCGCAGAGAGCTACCGGCTTAATGAACTCACTTCGTGATTTACTCGGTTCTATGGCGGAAACATCGTATCACGACTACGTGTAGTTCTGGCATTTGTGTTTGTCAGCTAAACACCGCCTAACTAAGCGGTGTTTTTGCTTATACTCTAACAGGAGCTAACATATGACCGTTTTTACAACCGCGTTCTTCGATAACTTCGAAAAGCTTGCTGCACCCGGCGACCAGCCCGGCGCGGATGACGCCAGCAAGAAAAAACAATTAGCTAACTATCGCAAGTTTCTGATTGTGTCGAGATCCATGCCGTCCGCGCTCAAGGGGATGAAAGATCCTACAATTACGCCCAAGCCCGAGGCGGCTAAGGAAGAGGCGACTAAAGAAGGCTCGGCAACTAATTGGTTGTTCAAAATTGCGGCAAGCGTCTACTCAACGACATCCGATACCGCCTCGGAGCAGGGCGCACACCCGGCCGTCCGAGTAGCTCATTTAGCGCGTCTGGCACTTCAGCGCCCCGAATTAATTCCGCTTATTAAGAAGCTGTATCGTGGCTGATTGATAAGAAGGAGTCAACCATGACCGCATTCCAGGACGGATTCATCTCAGAATTTAATAAGCATGCTTCAAGCGCGTCGAATAAAGCGGCTGACATGCTTAAGGGTCTCAAAGCTAAATTCGATGAGATGAGCCCGGCCACTAAAGCTGCGCTCGGAATCAGCGCCGCCGGTACGGGCGCCGCCGTCGTTGGATCTATTGCGAGTCGTCGCAAGCTTAAGAAGCGAATGAAAGAGCTCGATGCTCAGGAAACTGCTAAGGTCGCCTTCTTTAAGAATGTGGACAAAGATAAGCTGAAGACCGCTCTTCACGCGGCGGCTGTTGGCGTTGCCGGCGCGCCTTTGGTGTCAAAGGGCGTCGGTAAATTATTAACAGCGAACAGGATGCGACGAACTAAAAAAGAACTGAAGAAATTAAATCCGGATGGCATCGCAGACCACCCGCTATTTGAGAAACAGTTCTCCACTATTAAGCGGTTCTCGCCCAAGGCCGCCTCGGATCCGTTAACCGCCGCCCATTTGATCAAAAAATTACAGCACAAGCCAAACAAGATGATTGATTCATTAAACGCCGCGGCTGATCTCGAGCGCGATCACATGCGCACCAGCGAGATGCTCGGCCGCAGTGCCGGAATAATAGGTAAGAAGATATTAGAAGCTGATTACTAATAGAACCTAAAGTCGCTGTCTATAAATCGCCAATTTCGAAAGAGGTTGGCGATTTTCATTTAAACTAACTATACATCTAGGAGTTCGCATGGCTTACGTACGTCAGCATAGAAACGCTACCGGCGCTTTGGTCGCGAGCGTATTTGATCGCGTCACCACGGAAGGCGATGCGGCGCGTTTTAACAGCGCCAAGAGCGGCAACCGCGTAGCCCTCGAGTGGACTACCGGAGCGTCTGGGACGAGCGCCTACGGCGCCTATCGCCAGTTTGAGCTGCCCGTCGGCTTCTCGTACATAGTTCGTGCAAATCAGCTGAACGTGTGGCTCGGAACCGGCACCAGCCCCGTAGCTTTTCAGTTGGCGGTGAACGTAGAAGAGCGCGTTGATATGGCGGCGTTTACAACCGCTCTTACGTCCGGCCCGTTCTTTGAAGAGATGGGCAGCTCCACAGTTCGTGTTTATCCGGCGAGCACAACGCCCAGCGTCATTTTATTCGAGGTTCCGCACACCTCGCTGCCCGCCTCTTCGCGCGAAAAGATCATCGTCGAAGATCAAGGTAATAACGAAGCCGTGGAACTTCTCGGGTATGGCGACGGATTCGTCATGAGGTCCCCCAACGGTTCAAAGTGGCTGGTTCGTATTGACGACTCCGGCACCTTGGTTGTGGAGCCTCGTGGGTGATTTTCGATAACTGGAATCCCCAGCTTATTAAGCTTGCCCTTCAGACGGAGGAAGAGCGTAAGCGTAAAGACCGCGAATACCATCAGAAGAAGCGGGATGAGGAGAAACTCACGGGCGGAGTTTCGCTCAAACCTCATCAAATCCGCGTTCATGAGAAGCTGAAGCACTCTCCCGGGGTTCTCGTATATCACGGACTCGGTTCCGGTAAAACAATTACGTCCATATCCGCAGCCGATGCGCTTGGCTTACCAGCAGAGGCGGTAGTTCCCGCGGCGTTGCGACCCAACTACTTGAAAGAGATAGCCAAGGTCAAGCCGAAGTCGCACTTCGATGTTAAGAGTTACGATGAGTTTTCTAAAAGACCGTCGCCTCATGGCCGCGTTCTTATATTCGACGAAGTTCAGCGACTTCAGGATCCGTCCGCTCGACGGACCGCAACCGCGTTAGCGACGTCGCCCGCGGCGGTCAAGCGCATCGGCCTTAGCGGAACTCCAATTCAGAACAAACCTTCTGAAATTGCAGCTATTTTGAATGTTCTTGCGGGTAAACGCGTGTTGCCCATGAACGATGAATTCGATGCTCGATTTGTGCGCGAGGCCATCGTTAGACCTAGCCTCTATGATCGATTAATTCGCAAAATAAAACCCGGCATAAAGAAAGTTATTCATCGAGAATCGGATTTCCGCCGAGCCGTAAAAGGACTCGTTGATTACCACCCGTCAGTGGCTGAGGGATTTCCTAGCTCAAGTTCTCACGTCATCGACGTACCGATGAGCGATCATCAGGCCAAAGTTTACAAACACGTAACCGAGAGATTAGACAGATCGTTCTGGAATAAGGTCGAGCGTAACTTGCCGCCGGATAAGAAAGAGTCGGCGAACTTGAACGCGTTCATGTCGGCGGCTCGTCAGGTATCGAACACGCCCGCGCCGTATCACGCCGGAATGAGTTTATCCGACAGCTACAAACATTCGCCGAAGTTCCAGCGAATCGTCCACGATCTTCATTCCGGCATTATACATAACCCTAAATTTAAAGGCGTTATTTACTCAAATTACCTCAAGGCCGGCGTGGCGCCGATATCGCACGAATTAAGTCGCCGCGGAATTAAACATCACGTGTTTACTGGCGGTATGAGCGATAAGCGTCGCAAGCAGATGGTTGACGATTACAATCACAATCGCGTAAGTGCCTTGCTTATTTCCGGCGCAGGCGCTGAGGGCTTGGATCTCAAAGGCACGCGCATGATTCAAGTTGTGGAACCACACTGGAACGAGAGCCGCATCAAACAGGTTATCGGTCGCGGTATTCGCTACCAGAGTCACGCGCATCTCCCTGAACACGAACGGCATGTCGAAGTTCGGCACTACCACTCAACGCATAAACCGTCTTTCATGCAAAGAGCGTTTAATAAGAAGCAGAACAAGACCAGCGCTGATCAGTATCTGGCAACGTTAGCCAAGAATAAGCAAGAACTTATAGATCAGTTCTTGAATATTCTTAAAGAGGAAGGAAGTCAGCATAAATGATCTCTACGCGTCATTTAGACACTTACTCTTTACCGAATCTACTGATCAACGGCGGATTTGACCATCTCGAAACGGTGGGGGATAATTTTGTACCGCACTTCTGGAAGTTTGGCGATGTGGCGCCTCCTGATCCGGTCGCAAAAAATCCCAACTGCTACATTATCACAAAAAACAAACCGCTTACCCGCAAGGAAGATGTCAGAGACTATCTGACCATCAAGCTTGCGACAAAACTCTCCGCGACTATGACTCAGTCTTTTATGATTGATTCGGGCGTTGCGTTGGATTTCCCTATTCCGCTGGCTCCGCAAACTGAGGCCGTTCCAACCACCAGGAAGGAGGTGGCCTTCGGATATCTGGGTAAGTACGACCGATTTCTTGCGCGATCCAGCACCTTTTCCCTTGGCGTAAGCTTGCAGGTTATGCAAGGATCGGCAACCATCACTGCCGCGTTCCTTGATTCCAGCGGCGCGCCTATAACGACCGCTACGTTGACCTCATCATTTAGCGCTCAGTTTACAAAACAGAAGTGGAGAAGATACGTTGTAAAGATGACTCCGGAGTACACTCCCGCCGCGATTAAATTAACGATCTCGCGCGCGAACACCACGGAATATCTCGAGCTGAACATGGGTAACATGCAGCTCGTTTGCGGCGCTTACGACGACGTCCCTTACACCGGCGATAGGCTTCTCAGCGCGATTCCCAAGAATGCGGTAGTTATGAGCATGGGTACAAGCTGCCCGCCCGGATTTGTTGAGCTTGAGAATCCCGAAGCTACGCTTCCGGACGGATGGCTCGCGCAGGATCCGACGCTCTCGTCTCGGAAGAATTTATTTCCGATTGGCGCCACGTCGGTTGATCCTACTGCTCTTGTCGGCGATCCATCACACAATCGAGAATCGTACAAATTTACTTTGCGTCGCGAGGACGTCGTTCCTCTCGAATCTTTTGACAGCGTGTTCGGTAATCCCGTGTCGTCTTTCTTCAATAATTCGACAAGTGGAACTAATACTACAACTTCTGTCGGATATGCATCAGGCGGCGTATGTCCGGGAGACGAAGCCAACGAAGATGGCTCCGCAGATCATCAACACAATGTCGCCGCTGGCGGATCTATACCAGTAAACCGATCACTTAGATTTTGCAGGAAACTCTGATGAACGCATTTCAATACGGATTTTATGACGAGCTGGAGAAAATCGCCGATCTTATGTTCGGGGATCCTAAAAATCGGGCCACCGCTTACGGTGTATTTATTGGAACCGATGACAAAGACGATCCTAGAAAGCTAGACGCCGAATTCAAAGCTCTTTTACGAAAACACAAAAGCTTGTCGAAGAGTAAAGAGGCGTTCATGAAACGTCATCCAGGTAGATACGTCACTACCGCACAGCGAAGATACGGACCTCCGAAATCAAAATTGTTTGGTTTGATTGGCCCAAACAAAAAAGAAGTGGATCTGTATACCGATCAGGTAAAAAATCCTAGAGCCTTTTTCCGGTTCGGCCCGGCGGCCAGTAAGCAACAAAAAGCACTCTATGACGAAGTTGAGCGTGGTTTATACGACGACGAACTTCACCATCTTCCCAAACACAAACGGGTAATCCACCCATGAACGCACTACAATACGGATTTCTGTCCGAACTTCAGAAGATCGCTACCGACCGCGCGGCTACCGCAAAAGAAGTGAAGGCTATTCTGTACGGCTATCTCAAGTCGAAGAAGCTCGATCCGAATAAAGCAGTGCTCCTCGCCGGCGGCTCCATGTATTTCCACGGCATGAAGGATCACATCACCGACATCGACTTCCTGCACCCGGATTTACCCGCCATGTTTAAGAAGCAGGTCGGTAAGTACGAGTTGGATGGCGGCCCCGGTGCAGGCGCGAGCCCAGCCGTGTGGGAATCGGAGGAGAAGTACGGACTGCGTATTCAAACGCCGCGCGCCCTTCTGGCGTTCTACAAGATGCTTAACCGACCGAAGGACCAAGAAAAGATTAAGTTCTTAAAGGCTAGACTGAGAGGTGCTAAGTGAACTCGTTCCAATACGGTTTCTTTCACGAGCTTCAAAAGCTCGCAGGACTGCCAAACACCGCGGATTATTTAGACGATGACGGTCCGAGCGTGACTTTCAGGGGGAAAGATTTAGAAGATCTCAAAGGCTACGTTCAGGCTTTTAAACGTCAGGATACGCCGACGAGTATGAATCTCCCCATAAGCTCCGCTATTACAGGCGCAACTAGCGCGGCTATAAACAGCATGACTGTACCCACCGCCAACATCCCTGAAACCGTGGCCATCAACGCGGCGATGCCGTTCGTGCTTCACGGCATAGGTCGATTAATTGCAAGAAGGAATGAGAAGAAAAGAGAGATTGAACCAGAGAACGAACTGTCGTCAGCGGACGATATTTTAAAAGCTCTACACTACCGTAAATCTGGGGCACCTGGAGATATAAAGAGAGAGGGCGCTGAGGCGGCTGGTTACGCTACTTGGAACGCGCTTGATACCCACGCTTTGGGGGTAGGCGATCCGTTGGTTGCGGGGGCGACGAGTCTGGCTCGATCCGCGGCGGATCCGATTCTTACTAGAATACTGCACAGAATTAATCCGCCAAAAGACTCTTCCAGTGCTCCAAACACGACTACCACGAAGCTGACAACGCCCAATCTCGGCGCGGATATGGCTAAATCTATCGCCGCCCTGCGACCCCCAGCCCCGCGATTAAGTCGAGCGTAAATAAGGCACTGATCAAGGAGCTGAATCATGAACTCATTTCAATACGGATTCTTTAACGAGCTAGAAAAGGTAGCCGCAAGGTCCTACGTCAAAAAAATTCGGCGATTGCTTGACGAGGGTAACTTTGAAGAGGCGAGAAAATTAGCGCGTCAAGTATCCGAAGACATGATCGCCGGACGAATTAAGCCTCGCGAGTCCGGCATCAAACAACTCGGAGAAGGATCTTCTAATGTTGTTGATCTTGTTCATACGCCGCAATTTGGATTAACCGTACGAAAAGTTGGTGTTGAACGAGGGAACACTCCTAAACTCGTTGAGCATTTAGGCGAGACTGAGTACCCATCATTTACGGCTATTCTGGGAAAACGTGATCTCGATATTTTTGATCGTAATAAAGCGGGTATCAGTTACTGGGAACCCAGTTTCGGCGAGCACCCCGCGGTTGCGCAGAAATTAAACCATAGACGTAGGGGAGTTGATGAGGCGCTAGCTGGTTGGGACCGCGCTAATAAGCGCACAAAAAAAGAGGAATTCAAGTGGGGACCTTTAGATCGTAAAAAGCTTAAGACTTTAGATTCGATGAAAAAAATCTATCGGGATATAGTTCAACAGGACATTCCGCCCGGCCAGTTCCCGCAGCTGGATGCGGATAGGCAAGCTATCAAAAAAGCTCTGGGTCATTCCGTTCGAGATGCGCGACCTCTTAACATGGTAGGCGATAAGGTTGTCGACGCTGAGCTTCGGGGCGGTGATTTTTACTCAGTGAGTAAGAAGCTCGAAGGCAACGACGCTAGAAAAGCTTTAGGCGGTGTTGTGAATTCGCCTAGAAAACCGATGACATTTACGCCCATAGGCGCGCGGCGCCGCATAACTGGGCCGGAAACTCCGAAGCCGAATACCGTCGAGTCTCCGACCCCCAAATCTAAGTTCAGAAGTATGTTTGAGTCGTTACAAGATTTCTACGATGCTGTGCGTAACAGAATTAAGCGGTGATCCGTGTCAGCCAGCAAAAATAATAAAGCTAAATCATGAATTCATTCGAATACGGTTTCTTTGACGAACTTGGTAAGTTAGCGGCTGTTTATAAACCTAAAACGCTTAACGAGCCGGTTCAACTGGTTTCATACAAAGATCCACCAGACCTAGAAAATCCCGTGAAAAGACACGAGAGAATAAAATCAGCGGTAAGTGATTTACCAGATTGGCGTAAAGCTAATCTTGTTGAAATGTCTAGCGATAGTCAACTTGCGCGCGATGAACTCGCTCAACTTGTGGCGGACTCTTTCACTAATGGGGTTTTTGATGATTCTGACAGTAAAGGTGCGTCTATTACTGGTGGTGGTTTAGGCGTATTAAATATTAGACCGGGTGAGCGCGGCTTCGAGAATAATTGGAGAGACACCGCTCATCACGAAGCCATTCACAGTGCCGGTGTGGATAATGAACTAGTAGCGCACATGGCTGGAGGCGCGGCTGTTCCTCGCGGCGTCGGTTTTTATCATCCCAAGAGATTGTTAGGTGGGTTAATGGGACTCGGTTCTTGGTTAGTTAATAAACCGTACTACCCAGATATCGATATATTTGGGAATTATAAAGATCACCTGTCGGAAGGTCAGAGCAGTTTAGGCGAACTTATTAATCAGTGGAAACTTTACAGATCCGGCGGCGTCAGAGCACCTAAGTAGATTTTATAATCTATTAGGTCATTTAGGATGAGGTAGGTAAATGAACTCATTTCAATACGGTTTCTTTGATGAGCTCCGCAAATTAGCGGCCGAGCATCAACCTATTGATTGGGACACGCACCATGGTAAAGCGTTTCGTTGGGCTGTTACGCCTGAAGAAGCTCGTCGAGATGCCAGCGGTAATCCAATTAAATCTGACGGTCCAACATACAGCCTAGTAACTCCCGAGAATAACGCGGCTTGGACTGATTGGAAACCGGCGCCCGATGATTACGTCGCCAACATGAAGAAGAATTGGCCGCAGATCTCTAAGCAGCTGGCCGGTTACAAACGCGATCAGATTATTAGATCGATGAATTCTGGAGCTAAATCATGAACTCATTTGAATACGGATTCTTTGATGAACTTCGGAAGATCGCTGAGCACGAGCGTACGCCGACGTATACTAAGTCCGATGGAACTGTAATAAATGTGGGCAAGCTGTGGGAACTGGTCGCGGACAGAAAGCCAACTAGGGTTCGTCTAGACAAGCTACATCCTTCGACGAGCCGTAGATCTGGATATAGTAAGCAGAGGCTAGAAAACGCAGATACCAAGTATCCTATCTTACTTGGTGTTGGCTACGACAGGTACATTGATGGAAGGCACAGAACTATTAAGCTTAAGCGCCTAGGTCGGAAAACAATATTGGCGCACTGGCTTACAGAAGAAGAGCTTAGCGACCCCAGGCTTGTAGTAAAGAAAGCTGAGTATGATAAATTAGAGAAGATCGCCGCCAAGGGCGTAGCGACCAAGACAAATCCGTCTTTGTGGGCTCGAGCTAAGGCGCAGGCCAAGGCAAAGATGGGCGGCAAACATTCTGCGAGGGCCATGCAGCTTGCGACGCAAATATACAAAAAAGGCGGTGGCGGATATTCTGGCAGTAAGCCGTCTGCATCGTCCAACAAAATGGTCAAATGGACGAAGCAGAAGTGGCGAACTCGGCCGGGCACCAGCCCCATCGCAAAAAAGGAAAGCGGTCGCACCTCCCGTTATCTCCCGGAGAAAAAGTGGAAGAGTCTCTCAAAAAGTGAACAAGTCGCCACGGACAAAAAGAAACTAAGTTCATCTAATCAGTTTGTGTCCAATACCCCGGCGGCCCGGGTGAAGTCCAAACACAAATACACGTGAGGTTTTTATGAATTCGTTTGAATACGGTTTCTTTGACGAGCTACAAAAACTAGCGGCTGAGAATTCTAAAAATACGGTCTTCGTAACAAACCCCGCTGACAACTCTCGGTACGCTCGCTTGCGGCGCCAGGCGCTTGAGCGGGATCGTGATATTAAACACGTAGAAGACAATTCTTTTTACGGTCGATATCGTAGACGCGCTAGTGCCCGAGATAAAAACCAAGATAAGCCTATAGAAGAGGCGCGAAGACCGGACTGGGCTACTAAGGATGAGGATTGATTATTTATAATATTTATTAGAGAATTCAAATATGGGTAGCTACTCCTCATTTCCGGCTATTCAACGCGGCTTCTACGACGAGATCGAGAAGATCGCGGGCGACTCGTTTTTTGATAAATTAAAAACCGTACTTCCGTCAAAAGATCGTTTAACAGGGATGCTGCCGAGTCCCGCGATGGTGGGTCTATACGCAGCTCTTATCGGTGTTCCCGCGGCCACTACGTACGGGATTATTCAAAGTCATCGTAATTGGCAAAACGAACGAGCGCAGCAAATCCAGGCTGAGCATCGAACTGAAAACAATAATCAGCCAATCAGGATGGCTCTGAGAGAATTACAGAGTCGGGATTCGTCGGTTAAGCCGGAATACATGACGTCATATTCTCGACCGTATCAGCACCTGGGTCAATTCTCTGATCCTGAATTTGTTGCCGAGGCGACGGGCCGAACTCATCAAGCCGGCGATCTACTTCAGAATATGAGAAAAGCAAGCATGAAAAAAACTCTGACCGATTTAGCAATTCTGCTCGCGGAACAGGCTAAAAAACGATCTCGTAACAAATAAGGCGATTAAATTATGAACAGTTTTGAATACGGTTTTTTTGACGAACTTGAGAAGATCTCGGCATACAAAACACCGGAGTTCTTAAATCGCGTCATCGAGCACGTAAAACAAAAGGCAAAAGAGAAAGCCAGCGCAGCAACGCAGACGCTGAAAGATGCTTTACCGGATAGACGAGGCGCGACTGAGCTTGCTAAAGCATTGGGCAGTCTCGTATTAGGAGGTGCTGGATTTGTTGGATCCGTTGAGGGGATTAAAGCCGGTCACGGTATGTACAAGGATTACAAAACTCGAGTTGAAGCCGAGCGTAAGGCCGAATCCGATGCTTTGAACAAACGAATTAAAGATGCTCAAACCGCTCTAAAAATTAAGTTAGGTAGAGAGGCACACTCGTCGCGTATGGCGGATAAACCCGATCAATTCGTGTTAAAAAATATGCGGGATTATGATCCCGATTACGCCAATAAATACATATCTTGGGACAATCTTTCCGAATATACGCCAGAGGCTAGTCGGTTACCTAAACCTAATAACACGCCTCCCCCGCCTTCAGGTCCGGACCCCTTTGATATGACTAATCGAGGATCCAGGAAACCTAGATGAGCGCCGCTAGGTTTTAGAGACCTTGAGGCTCTGTCAGTAGACTCGGGAGATCCAATATCTGATATTCTACGCGACAAATCCGCAGTAGATAAGAGTATGAACCAGGGAGAGGCAGATGCGTTAGCTACCCGACGACGACTTAAGGACGATTTTTTAGATGTTAATAAATCGGTTCAAACGTACTTAAGGAGCCTTAAAGGTTATCGACGATCAGAAAGAAAAATTCTTGGTCAAGATACGTCACCCAACAACCCGATGCCCGTTCGTCAACGGGCTCTAGACGCACTTCTAAAGTTAGACGAAAATAAACCCCCATCAAACGTAGTTCATGAGGTACATAACCTACCTACAACCGAGCCTGAGTATCGCCCTAGAAGCCGTAAATTTAGGCGCCGACGCTAGTGTGTTCTATTAAATATTAATCTGCGTAACTTAAACTAGTCTTGTATGGCTCTAATCCGCAAACAAGACACCGCCTCGTTATTGAATAACGGGCACTTTTCCAGCAGCCTTTTTGACTGGTCGTACACCGGAGATGTTCGGCAGATCGCGATTGATCAGAACAACTCCGGTACGCACACGCCCAATTTTGCCGCGTTGATTCCCGCCGGCAAGAAGATCTGGCAGACGCTCAGCCGAACCGATGTTTACTCCTACCCCAGCCGGCATCTGGTTACAAAGGTCACCGGGACTCCGGTAGGAATCAACACGATTAATTTGAAGCCGCTTATAACCTTGCTGGGTAACGGTTCGATATTCGATCCGCCGGTTGAGCAGACTCGCCGCAATTTCAGCGAGATCCAACCCGGCTCGCAGATAATTATTCGAGACCTTACTTACCCGGAGCGCAGCGAATCGTACCGGGCTGGTAAACCGAACGAAGACGGAACTATATCAGCCTCGCCTCTTAGAGACGATCTGTGGCGCCTGGCGACCAGCTCAGAGTATTACGGCGCCACCGTGACCGATGTGACCGCTAACTCTGCTCGCGTGTCTCTAACGGGCTTCCACAGCCCCGATAGAGGAGATGGGACATCTGGCATAAAAACAGACGACGTATTTGTGTTCACATATCCAGAGTTCTTTGTCGCTCGAGTTGACTCGGTTGCGACGACTAATAATGGATTTGTGTTTGGTGTTAAGCGGGTGGACAACTCGCCGTTTTTTGCTGCCGACACGATCGTGGATAAGTGGTTCGTATCCCCCACTCGAAACTTTAACGTGTTCTATGACGCCCCGCTTTTTAGGTACGAATTCACGCTCGCGCTTAGCGTAAGAAGCGGCGTGGAGATCCCTACACCACAACTTCAGCTGTTCCCTATCGTGGAGAATGCGGCTGAGACTGGGGCTGTCGGTGAGGGTGATCCGATCGAAGTGCCCTCCGTAAAACTCAACAACGATCTTTTCGTTGAGCGGGTTACGTCAGCAAAAAATTCCACGATCCCCACAACCTTCACGCGATTTATTTATCGATTTGTCTTAGAACGATCGCAGCCCGTGTTCGGAACTCTCCGCGTGACGATAGCTGCCCCTAACTCTGAAAGCGCGACAATAGGCGCCGTAGTTTTGTACAAAGGTAACTACACAAATCGACACGACTATGATGACCGGGACGCGGACGCAGGTCCCGGTCAGGTTAACGTTGCCGGTGAGCCGATTCCGGAGACTAATGCCGATCCCGCTAATAGTCTGGATTCAATTGACCGTCTGCTACACGGATCCGAAGAAACTAATGTAATACCTAAGGGAACGGTTGTTTTACATTTGGGAAGCGCATGTCCTGCTGGATTTAAACGCGTAGATGCGCTCGCTAATAGTGCAGGAGATGGCTTTGGTGAGTCAGTTCCAGCCCCTGATTTTGTTGAATATGATGCGGATCGGGATAGAACAATACTTACGTGGTCTTACATAACATTTGATTTTATAGGTGACGACAACAAACCCGTTCCTATCGAATCAGATCAGCAAGAGATTGTGTACACAATTCAGCACAACGTTTTGGGTAACCAACAAAACTATCGAGAGATTGTTAAGTACGGACCGAACCAACCCTGGATTCAGCCCGGAATGTCACTGAGAATTCGGACGTCAGATATTGATTCAGGCACAACGCGACTGCTGGACTACTCAGCGATTGTTCGACAAGTCGCTGTGAAAAACGAACACGTAACTGTTGCCGCAATAGATGGACAGAATACGCCCACATTTTTAGGACCGTATCCGTACTACTTAGCTTCTTGGAATCACAGTCCAGGTGAAGCTAACATACCGCCCGTAGGTCCTTGGACGAATCATCAACCAGGCGGCGCGGGCGGCTTCGGATTAAACCCCGCGTCTGGTGGTGCAATAGCGGTCGGGCTAACCACGACCATAACTAACGGCGACGAGGTTATGCACCTTAACAACGTTAACGTACCTGGCGCTAAGTTAGGTAAAATTGTGTACGTTAGGTGGACAGCAGGAAACACTGTATCACCTGGAAATTTTGTCGGTCAGATTAAATATCTGACTGAGGTTGGGCCTGATACATACAATTTATCAATCGTTCGCTACGATGGTAATCCCATGGTTGTCGACCCATCAACTACCGGCCAGAGCAGAACAGCGCAAGCAACCGTAAGTTTGTTTGAGGGTCAGATATTTGATCCGCGCGCGGTGGTTACGCGAATTGACATACAGTCCGGTGTTCTTTGGTCCGTTCGTTTATTTGAAAACGAAACCAAAATTGCGGTGAGTGGTAATGTTGCCCAAGATTTAGAAACATATAACATTTCATTATCTGTAGAGCCGACCGGATTCTTAAAATTCGGTGAGCCTGGTTTCAGTTACGGTTCGATGGGCCACTCACATAAGATAACGCAGGGCGATGCCCCGTTTAATACTAATATCGCGCCGCACTATACCGGTCAATACTACACCAACCCTCGAAGCGAAGTTGGTCGCGAGCATGGTCACGGATTCATGCCGAAGCATACTTATCCTATCCCTGAATTTGTAGCCTACATGTTGTGTGAGAAGATCTGATGGCAACCTATTACTTTTCCTCAACCGGTAACGACAGCAACGCGGGAACCGAGGCTAGCCCGTTTTTATCTATCGCCAAAGCAAATACCCTGCTGTCCGGGGCTGTAGCTGGAGACGTGTTTTTATTTAAGGGCGGTCAGACTTTTACCGTAACCACCACGCCGCTTACCATAACGAGCCGTAACGGTACGTCGAGTTCGTCTATCAAGATATCGTCGTATGGAACTGGACGCGCAACTATCGCATTTCCTAAAACTGCGCACGGTATTGCTTTAACGTCGTCTAACTATATTCGAATTGAGAATATCGATGTCACGTCTAATAACGTCGGCACGTTAGACACTACAAAAGCAGCTATCTTTGAAACTGGATGCACCAACAATGTAATCAGCTCGGTTAAATTAACCGGCGGCACTTATGGTGTTCAGCTGGTAAACACACAATTTGAATGCAATTATTTAGAGGTAATTAACTCTTACGGCGTCGGTATAAACGTATCTGGAACATCTACCGCGACCATAAGAAATTACGTCGCGTATCAAGTCGGGTACACCGTCTCTTCCGGCGTGTACACGGCTAATACGGTAGGTTCGATTGAATTAGCCGCTATTCGTGTAACAGACTCCGGATCGGCTACGGTAAGCAACGCGTACATCACCGAGTGTCAAGTAGGTATATTCACCAACTCAACCTCGGCTACTAAGACCAAATTGTATCGCGTGTTTATGGATCAGTCTCTCACCGGTCAGCGCTATGGCGTGTGGTCGGGCGTACCCGTTTCCGGAACTACGCAGCCGCTGGTTCTTCGCGATTCAATTATGCGACTCTCTGGATCGCATCTTGTTCAGGCTGTATTTAGGAATGGTAAGGGTCAGGTCGACGTAACCAACTGCACGATCGTCAGCGTAAACACGAACGGATCGTCGGCGGTTTTTGATAATCAGCCCATAGCAGCAACTCCGTACTCTAAGTTCACGACTAAGAATTGCTTAGCCGTTATCAATCCGTCGGCTCTAGCCGCGACTGCGCAAGCTAATCACTATTTCGTAAACGAGTCCGCTAGCGTTAACGCTTCGGCCATCTACGAAGGCGTTACTAATAATTTCGCGTACGTTCAGAAGACCTCGTCGCCGCTTACCACTCCGTTTAAGATCGGCGCCACTTCCTACTCACTTGCTCAGTGGGTTACGGCTATTACCGGAAGCCCCTCTCCGCTTAGAGAGACGAACAGCCTTCAACTGAACGTTATTAACCAACTGAGTCCCGGTGCGCTAGGTCCCGAGATCGCGCTTTTAGCTCCCGGATTTCAGTCGGGATCGCAATACAACAATGCTAACAGCCCGCTGATTAATGCGGGCACCGATATCCAGACAACCTACAATTCCGAGTTCGCAGCATCATTAGATTACTTCGGCACACCTAGATATCCCGGATATTCAGGATACTGGAGCATCGGCGCGTACGAGAACACGACGAGACCGTCTATCGAGTTGTTCAATGAGGGTACGTTTAGTGGCGCCGCTTCCGCATCTCTCGAAAGTCCGGCTAACATAAAATCCAGAGCTGTGCTTTTAACTACATCTGCGTTCAATAACTTCCCTAAAGTCTCCTACTACGTTGAATCTAAAGTGCGGCTTAGCGGAGACGTAAAGAAGGCGGGAATATTCGCGCTGGCTGGAGCGCCTCAATATTTGGCTGTAACGTCAACCCCCTCGTTCGATATCTACCAATATCTATTTCAATCCGGGTCTCCCGCGGTAAATCTAACGTCTGAGGGAAGCTGGTACGCATATCAAACGCCCGGCTACAACGATGATCGTGGCGTTTCGTTTACGATTGATAAAGATCCAAGCGGAACCGGACGTGTAGCCACAATTGAGTGCCTGTTTTCTGGTGTAGGTTCGTTCACTTCGTCAGCGCCACTCACGGGATCGCTGTTTCCTGGAGACGGTGTTGATCACACACTGAGGTTAGATATTGAGCACGTATCGTCTACAGAATCTACTCACACGTTTAAATTTAAGGGTTATATTAACGATACGCTCGTGCTTGAGATATCCGATAGAACTTTTACGGATTCTTACATTACCGGCGTCGGATATGCACCGGAAGGGCTGTTCTCTTATCAAGGAACACCCGCAAATCTTTGCGGAATAATTGGCGAACGTAGTAATACTGGTTCGTTTATTTACTGGAGAACTATTCGGGGCTACATAACCAGCCTGTCGGGAGGAACGGTAAATACGCTGCCTATCAGCGCCAGGTACAAAGAATTTATGTCTGGTAGAGAGTCTGCGCTGAATTTAATTCAAAACGGCGGCTTCACTAGTTATCCTGCGCCGCTTGAGCCGGTTATAAAATACAAATCAGTCAGATTCACCCCCTCGCAGCTTTTAAGAACCGACCCAAAAGTAAACGTCGTATTTATTATCCCGACTACGGATGCTCTACAAACAGCTGAGGAGCAGGGACAGACATGGCAGCATATTAAAAAGTGCATAACGTCATGCATAGCCAACTGCCCACTAGACGCGTCGGTTCAACTTACCATCCTAGCGCACGGGGAAGGTGGCGATGATGGTATAAGCTCGCTGCCAAATCAGGTCGCGGCTAATAATGATCGTCTTCGCGCAGGCACGTACGGTAGGATATTCAACAACGTTTACACGAATCTTCGTTACAGAGGATCTGAGAACGACAAGTCTGCGTATCTGTCCGCGTTTGGTGGACCGTCGGTAGTTCGCGAAGATGGAAGATGGAACACGACGTTCCCCAACGGATTACCTAATGCCTGCGTCATTAGATCATTCAGAGGATCTAACGCCGCGAAAAAAATGATTGTTATTTTTGATCATAACGAAAGTTTTCCCAGCATCTCGAGCAGCGAAGGTCTGATACTTCCGCCAGATCGGTTACTTACTGAACTTGAAACAGAGTTCCCAGGTTTGACCGATATCATTGGTATCAACACCGGATCTAACAGAACGCCCACGCAGATGGCGTCGTCGTTTAGAAGTATTTTGTATCCAAGATTACCGAATACGGCTAACTTAGTTGATGGCGTTGATTTCAACGACGCCATCATGCCTGATGGAACTAAGCCTGTCGTTCTCTCCATAAGTGATCACACGAATGCTCCATCGCCGTTCCCACGAAGCACGCCCGTGGAAGCCGCGGAGCAAATAGGGATTGATCTGAGTAATCTTATCAAGCGTAGAATCTCCGAAGCTACGGATTCAACTGAAACCACGCCCGTAGAAGGTATTCAGGTCCCTACTAAAGTTTTAACTAAGGTCCCAGGACGAGCCGCGTCGATAGCTGTATTTGCTGATAAGCCCACTGAGTCTGAATTAGGTGAGTGGTTTGTCTACGGTTGCTCAGGGTCCGTAGACATCAGCCCGAATACGGAGGCAGGACCGCTGTTCTCGTACGACGGCGGTAATGTGGCTGCTATCTCGTTTGCTGAGTCCGGTACAATTCAAGTAACGCAAACTATCGTAGATATTAAACCGATGCTGGGCCGTTACATCACGGCCTCGTACTCCGGGTACGCTATTCGCGGCAGAGCGACGGTTAGTCTCATATTAAGAATTGACGGCCAAGATAAGGTCATCGATCAGATCTCCTCCTCGTCGTTCGGACCTCGTTTGCGCAGAGCCGCATCTTATGAGCTGCCTTTAAATTTTAATTCTCTCGAGCTGGTTATATCTGCGCGGGGATCGCGTTCTGATTCATTTGGTTTATCGGGTGTTTCTATGACGCTCGGTCGTTTAGAGAAGGATCTCCCGTTCTCGGATAATCAAAACTCCGGAATTCCAGCAGGTACGGTAATCATGTATTCGGGCTCTTCCTGCCCACCTGG
>Ga0208784_1000054_pt1 | contig 49381 bp, 57 predicted proteins | sample DEB19_08_DNA_FD_184531 | JGI IMG/M metagenome (GOLD analysis project Ga0208784, IMG submission 184531) | Aqueous microbial communities from the Delaware River and Bay under freshwater to marine salinity gradient to study organic matter... | ecosystem: Environmental > Aquatic > Marine > Coastal ... | reverse complement strand
AACTGGGACTCCTACTGCCAAAACTGGCCGTGTTCCCATCGTCGTCGATACCACTAACAACAAGCTGTACTTCTACAGCGGCGGTTCTTGGGTTGCTGCCAACTAATCTACTACCACCATGATTACCCTCTCTTGGATCATCGAACGCCTTCTCGTTAAGCCGACCGAAGGCGACAAAACCGATGTCGTCATCACCGCCGATTGGAGGTGCAACGGCACCGAAACCACCGGCACCGGCGACGACGCGAAGACCTACAGCGGAACCTGCTACGGCAGCGCGTCGTTCCAGCCGCCGAGTGGTTCGTTCACGCCGTATCCTGACCTCACGCAGGATCAGGTTCTCGGCTGGTGCTTCGCCAATGGAGTCGATCAGGCGGCTATCGAAGCGAACGTCTCCGCGCAGATTGCCGACCAGATCAACCCTCCGGTCATCGCTCCTCCGCTGCCGTGGATCGAACAAGTTCCTCCTTTGGTTGAACAACAAATTCCCAAACTCCGCGACGAGCAAATCGTCGATTCGTTCAAGCTTCCTACTAGCGACGTTCCGCCGAGCGTCGATGGTATGTCTACTAACATCCTCGGCTAAACATCAAAACACATCCCCACATGATCAAACTCGAACTGACTCCCGAAGAAGCCAATGGCGTGCTGCAACTGATCGACATCGCAATCAAGGCTGGCGGCATCGCCAACGCTAAGGTTGGACTGCCGATCTTCGATAAGATTCTGGGCGCTGCGAATGCGTCCGGTCTTGCCCAGCCTGCCGCCGCTTCAGAGGAGAAGTAAAATAAAGGGCTAGGTGTCTATGGCATCTAGCCCTTTTTGCTTTCTTCATGACAAACCATAACACCACCACAGAAGCTTCAGTAGGCGCCACAGTCGGAATAATGGGCGCCGTGATAAATCATCTAAAACTTCTAGGCGAAATAGCCTCGCCTCTCGCAGCTATCTTTGCAGCTATTACCTCAGGAATAATTCTTTGGCGCGTTATTCGAAATGAAAAACGTCATTGAATTCCTGGGAAATTTCTTCCAAAACAATGGGCATCTTCGCGGTGCCCTTTATTTCTCAATCGCGGCATTGACTCCAATGTCCGCGGCTTTTGTAGAGTGGGCGTCGCAAGATGGGCCAAAGAATTGGTACGAAGTGATCGCGCTTTTCTTAGGCTCAATCATAAGCGGTCTCACTGCAATCCGTGCGTATCTCGACACACATCTCAGTAAGGTAAAAAATACAAATGAAAAACAATAAGACTACGATCGCGGGCATCGGCGCTATTCTTGTCGCCGTCGGCACCGCGCTGAAGGCTATCTTTGACGGCGACCCCGCGACTACGTTTGATCTCTCCACGACGATCACTGCTATCAGCGCCGGTGTGGGCTTGATCCTCGCCGCCGATGCTCCCAAGGACGAGAAGAAGTCTTAAATGGGCAACTTCTTCTCCGACCTAATCATGAAACTTCTGCGATGGTTCTATGAACTGTCGCAGAAAGATTCTATTTCACAAGACGCTCAAAAAGATGAAAAGCTTACAAAAGATCTTCGTGCTCGCATTGACGCTCATGAGCGCGAGTTGCTCATCGAGAGTGATCTACGTTCCAAACGGGCAGCCGGTGAGATTGGCCGAGCCGGTGAAGACAAGAGTGTGGGTTTTAGACTCAAGCGGCCAGAAGGTGAAGTCAAAAAATAAAATCACTATCCCAGAAGGATGGTATGCTTTGCCAAAAGAATGAAAAAGAACGTTCCTACAAATAAAGAACTCTACAATCGTGTCAAAGTTGCGACCAAAGCGCGCTATGACACTTATCCCAGCGCCTACGCCAATGGCTGGCTTGTGCAGGAGTACAAGCGCCGAGGCGGTAAATACAAGGTAGTCAATGAAAAATAACCTCGAACGATGGTTTGATGAAAAGTGGGTTGACATTAAGTCTGGAAAACCCTGCGGCCGACAAGAAGGCGAGAAGCGTGCAGGTTATCCAGCTTGTCGACCGTCAAAGCGCGTGAGCGAGAAGACTCCAAAGACTGTCGGAGAGATGAGTGTTGTGGAGAAAGCGCGCTTTAGGCGTGAAAAGACTAGTGCGGAAAAGATTGACTATCAACACAAACGCAAATAACTATGGAATATCGAGGAGAAAAGTTCTCTGGTTATAACAAACCTAAATCAACCCCGGGCGGGCCAAAGAAATCTGCCGTGTTGGCTAAGGAAGGCAACGTCGTAAGGCTTGTGCGCTTTGGCGATCCGAATATGCCGATCAAGAAACATATCCCCGCTAATCGCAAGAGCTTCCGCGCGCGACATAATTGCGCAGAACCCGGCTCAAAGTTGAGTGCAAAGTATTGGAGCTGTAAGGCTTGGTAAAATAAGTCAAGAATGCCAAAGTGAAAGCTTTGGCATTTTTTACGCTCTCTCCCAGAGCATCCATGAGAATACACACAGGCTCTCTTAATCCAATCAATTCATTTGGTCGCGTAACATTTAGCCTTGCTGAATGTCTTAGGCGACTTGGACATAAACCAGATCTTACACAATCTCGCGACGGACATTTCTTTGCGGCTATTGATGGCCCGTCGTCAAGTATCTCATCAGACTACCTGTTGACTTTTTGGGAAACTACAAAACTCCGCGCGCAAGATTGTGAATATCTTGCAAAACAACCCAATCGTAAGGTTGTAGTAACGTGTAAATTCACGCAAGAAGTTTTTGAACACGCTGGGTTCTCCACGGCTCTTATCTCATTAGCGTCTGAATACGAACCTCTGCCGCTTCCGTCTTTTGATGTATTCTCTTTCTACACAATCTATCAAGACATGATGTTTTGGCAGCGTAAGCGTGCACAAGATATCATAGACGCGTTTACGCGAGCATTTCCTCACGAAGCCGACGTGCATTTAATCATGAAACAAGGTCCGGGCTGTAAAGAATTGATCATGTTTGACAGGCGCGTTAAAGTAATTCGTGAATATCAGACAAACGTGAATTATTTACATCGGCAAAATCATGTTTTTGTTTCCGCCTGTGGTGCTGAAGGTTGGGGCTATCCGCATCATGATGCGATCGCGCACGGGCGTCCTGTGATCTGTCCCGCGATCGGAGGGCCGCTTGAGTTTCTTGATAGCACTTGTTCGTGGATGGTTCCCGCTCAGATGATTCCTTCGCCCGGAAACATTTATGACTACACAGGCGAGATAGGCAGGCTAAATGTTGACGATCTTGCATACGCTATGCGTTACGCTTATGATAATAAGCAAGAAGTCATGGAGAAAGCCACCGGGGCTTTTATAAAAGCGCGTAACTTTACGCTCGATCAGATGACTGTGTCGGTTAAAAAAGCTTTCAATCTTTAATTTATGGCAAAAGCAAGAGACTACGGAGCTATCGCTGATGGCTCTACGAATTGTGCCCGAGCGATCAACCTCTGTCTCCAAGAGACTGGGGTTGTTGAGTTCGACGAAGGCACATACATCATCGGTGGCATTGGGATTAGCAATCCGCTTGATGCCTCGATCTATTGGGGATTTCCTGCGAATTATACCCGCGGAATCAAACTTATCGGCAAAGGCAAAGGCAAAACAATTCTTAAGTTTGCGGCCTCAACGGGCACTCATAGCGTGTTGCCTTATGGCTCTGCGATCTTTCTTGTCAACACCTACAGCTACATCGGCGACGACAATACGTTTGATGCCGGTGATTGCGTAATCTCTGGAATCACATTCGATGGTAACTATGACGAGAACTTTGATCCCGTCAATCCGTTCTTCAAGACCGTTTCGGGCGTTCGTCTTGTTGGGACAAATAACCTGATCGAAGATTGCGAGTTCAAAGGCTTTGGAATTGGCGTCGCGAATCAAGAAGCGTTTGCGCTGCAGAGTTATCTGCCCTCGACGGCCGCTGATGGTGCGAAGGGCGTGACTGTGCGCAATTGTTCCTTCAACACGCCCGGCGCGAATAGCCGTTCGTTGCCTCCCGGCTCGACCGCTGAAGCCGTGACGTGGGTTGCTTTTGGCGGTAATGGCATTACAGGTAAATACGCCACTGGTTGCGTTGTAGAAGGCTGTGACTTTACAAACTGCACCTTCGGCGCAAATCAACGATCGCCGCTGCACGGCATTACGCCCGCAGCGACTCGCGGTTGTATTGTCCGCAATAACAGCTTCACAGCCTTCGCGGGTCAACACATCTACGTTGACAGCTACAAGAACTTTGAGCTTCGAATCGAGAAAAACAGCGCGACACTCTGTCCGCAGTTTATCTCCTTCGTCACGCAGAACTGGGTGCGCCTCACAGGCAATGTCGCCTTCGCGCCGCTGATCTCATCGCACGTCAACGTCACGATTCAGGAAAACACCGTGGATCTCGCGGGGCCGAATAGTTTCTACTACGACTATAATCTGCCGCCCTACAACGCGACGTTCTTCCTTTATCAATACGATCGCGATGTCACGCCGACGTACAATCCCGGTTTGATTCCCGGCTTTAAGAACATTAACATTCAGGGGAATACGATAAGCAATAGCGCCGGGAATGATATCGTATTCAACAACGGCGGCTATTGGCCTCCTGCTGGAGCATTCCAAAACGGCGAGCCGTTTGGCCCAGTGCCGAACATCACCGATGTAAGAGTTATCCAACTCCCAACGCCGCCCGCTGGACCGCGCGCTTGGGACTTTAAGCCCGTCACCCTTGAACCCGCAAAGAGTGCAAAGCCTGTCGTTTTGAACAGGCTCGTTTACAAAAGTCTTAAGGTGGCTGGGTTTACGCAAAACCTAGAAGCTTGGGCTGGCGCGTCTCGTATCTTTGCGCTGCAGGATATCATCATTCCCAATCAGAACTTCTCTATCCGACTTGGGCAAAACATTAACGTCCCGACTTATGTCATGACTGTGAAGTGGGTTGCTCAGGGCGTTGTGCGCCGATACAAACTCTGGTCAAACGGCTATGAGGTGCTGAGTTATCCTTTGTACAACGGCGAAATCATCCCCGGCGAAGGCGCACAGTTTGAATATTGGACTACGTCTTTCGCAACGAGGGCTTTCTCCGAGGCGTTTGAGCTAGAAACTGACATCTTAGAAAAGCCAGACTCGTGCTGTGACGAGATTGGTACCGCGCTTGCGAACGGTATTTGTCAAATCGGAACCCTGCCGAATCCTTATCCGACAGTTTATCCGGTTGAAAACTTCTACGTTTGCGCTGCGGATTAAGAAAAATCCCAATCAACCCTAAGGGTTATCTCTTGTTTAAGAGATAGCCCTTTTTTACTTTATGGCTCTAAACACTAATCCTTTTGTCGAAGGCATCGACCCAACGAGTACGTTTGGTGGATACGCCAGCGTGCTGTTGCAACTTATCCGACAGGCCATTCCGTCGTCGACGTACGGCATGATTCTGTTTGACACCACGCCGCCCGATGTGACGGGTTCGAATGCGTGGCGTAAGACTTGTCTCTGGATCAGTTTGGCCAATCCCGCTGAGCCAGCTCTTTACGTCTACAAGACTTCGTCGCCGGGCTGGGTCAACATAAACGACATCATCAGCCCGAACTCGATCACGACGGCGATGATTCAGAATAGCGCCGTGACGTTGGCTAAGCTCTCCGTGAGCGGTGGCACAGCGAATCAACTTATTCGCGTTAACGCTGGCGCGACTGCGTTTGAATTTGTTTCTCTCGCATCTCTTGTCACGACGGGATCTATTCCTGTTGGCTCGCTGATCACGACCGGAATCCCCGGCGGCCAATTCCGCCTCGCGGGAACTTATGGCCCTGCCGTGGCAAATTGGTACACGGCTGAGAATGTCATTGACAATATTCCGACTGGTTATATTGCTGCAGATCTTATTGCACCGGCGCCCGGATCTACTTCAAGGAGTAAGTTTATCACGTCGCGCACGGCTGACACTTTTGGAACTTGGCGTTTTCTTGAGCCGAATACAGACATCATTGATAATTCTCTTAGCGGCGCTAAGTTGGCTCCCGGCACAGTCGATCTTGCTAAGATTACTGTTCCCGGCGGAACTGCTGAAGGCGACTATGTAGGAATTCTTGGCGGTGTTTTGGACTTTATTCCGCGCAAACTAGAGACGTTTAAGTATACAAATCAAGTTGCTTTGCCAGCTGCAGGTGTTGACGTTGACGTGATCACTTATGCTGCGACAGGCGGCAAAGCTGATATTTATCAGTTTACGTTTGTTTGCGTGGGCGCAGAACATGGATATGCTGTCGGTGACGAAGTGCCTATTGCAAGCTGGGGTAACGATGACGCGTCGAATGAAGCTGGTCCGCTTGTTTGGTTTGATGCCTCGACAAGCAAAGTTATTCACACTGGTCCAGTAAACTATCAGCTTCAGCAGATCAATGGTGGCCGTACGGCTATTAACACGCCCACGCGAGGTAACTGGAACCTTAAAGTGACGGCTATCCGATTCGCCTAAAAATGAACTCCCTCATCCAACAAGTTTCCGAGACGATTGGAGTTCTTCCAGACTCTCGCGATAAAGAAGCTCAAGTTCTCGCGTGGCTGAACCGCGCGGCCGTGATGATCTACGATCAGTATGATCTTCCCGGCTCTGTGTTCGAGCAGTTCTTCTGCGTCGACAACAATCAACACGTTATCACGTTTCCGTGGTATGTTGGTTCTATTCGAGGCGTGCGCTGGCACGATTCGTCGCGCCTCGTTACCACGCGAGACATGAGGCCGCGCTATCACGCAGTGCCTTGGACGCAGCCTTATTTGCAATGGCGACAGATTGCGCCCACGCCGCTGCATACGCCGCTGGTCAATAGCGGCTTGTTGACCTTTCAGCTCACGCTGCCTGAGACTGAGCCATTTGACATTATCATCAACGGCCAGACTCCTCAGGCCGCGAATGTCACTGAGATTATCACTTTTGCGCCCGGCGACTTGATCAAGACCTCGGTGAACATGTTTGAGCCTGAGAGTCCTTTTGGCGTTAAGTCGCTCAAGAAGACTATCTTCACAAAGAGCGATGTGGTTGTGCGCCAAGGCACCACGCAAGAAGAGATTGGGCGCATTCCGAACAATCAACTTTACGCTTCAAACATCCGCGTGCAGATCCTTGATTGGAATGCAAGCACGCCTTTTATTCTCGGTGAGGATTGCGTTGAGGTGTTGTACAAACAACGCTTCTCTCCGTTCGTAAACATCGACTCAATTTGGACCGATGAACGTCTTGTTCAAGGTCTTGTCTACGGCGTCAAGTACATCTTCGCGATGGAGAAAGAGAAGATGGACGTAGCATCTGTCAACAAAGACATGATGGAACAGATCTGCCGTGGCGTGTGTGAGAACATGGAAAGCGGCCAAGAGTTAATGGTCCAGACTGAACGCCACGCGTCGCAAGACGCCGCAATCATGTTCCCAGTCTGGCCTTTGGTTCAGGGAGGAGTGCGCAATCTATGGTAATTTCCAGAACGAATTGGCTCGGCGGCATCAATCAGCTCTCGGACATTACGAAGCTGGGCGAGAACGAGTATTGGATTCTTATCAATGCTCGCGTGCGCAAGAATGTCGTCGAAGCTGTGCAGCTTCCTCTGAATGTCTCGGCGGATTTGCCCGTTGGCCAGACCTTTCAAGACATTACTGCTGCCGGGGATCTTCTGATCGCGTTCGTGGGCGGAAAAGCCTACTATAAAACCACGAGCGGTAATTGGGTTCTTATTGCGACTTTCGCAATGAACTCAGTGCAGCCTCGCGTTTACACTGCGCTTGTGCCTGCGTCGACGATTCGAGCCGTCCGTGGCGCAACGTCATCGACTGGCACACTCACGCTCGGCGGCCCCGTCGGCGCGTCGCCCAGTGCGCTTGTTGTGATGGATGGTGTCGCACAGCCTTGGATTATTCTGCCTGATGGTTCTGCTCGTGTGACACAGACCTATGCGCAGTGGCTCTCAAACGATCCTGAATATGTTCCCGTCGCCAATTATCCTGTTTTCTACAATGGCGTTTTGTATGCTGTGGCGGCGGAATCTTCTACTTCGCAAAAGAAGAATCAAATCGTGCGCTCAGTTACTGGAGCGCCTTTGAACTTCGTGATCGCAGTCACGCCTGCTGGGGATAAAACCTCTACGAACGAATCCGAGGGCGGAGCGTTGGCGATGGCTACGAATGTCGACTATAACGACATCACTGCGCTCTCGACGCTTAACTCTATCGACGGCGGTTTCTTCGTTGGTACACAGAACTCCGGCTATCTTGTTTATCCGGACAACAACAATCTGATCTATGCGGAGCCTACTTTCCGCAATCAGGTTATCTCTTCGATTGGGCCGCTAAATCCCGATTCTGTTGTGGACGTGCTTGGGGATGTGGCATTTGTTCATGACACCGGAATCAGGAGTTTCAACGGGATCATGCAGTTCCGATATGAGGGTCGGAATGCACCCTTTAGCGGCCCAATCAATTCTTTGATCGACGGCATCACGCAGACTTCTGCGGCTACAGGCACGCACGATAACTACGCGTTGTTCGCCGTCACGACGATCTATGGCAATGGCGTGCTGTGGTTTGACATGCTGTTGAATAAGTTCGTCGCGCTCGATATTTATCCCGGCGTCGGAAACATTCTTAAGTTCGCTTCGACGCTTGATGGCGGTAAGCGATATACTTATTTCATGACGGCGACCGGGATTTACCGTTTGTTTGGTTCTTCTGAGCGGGCTACTGTCACGCTCTATGGATCTGAGGTTGCGCCGTCGGATGACTATAAGAGTGTGCGCCTACAGACTCTGCGTGCTGGCTTTAACAACATCGTCGAAGGCGGAACTGTAGAAGCGTCATTGTTCGTCAATGGCCAGTATGTCAGCCGCAAGGTTGTACATATGACGCCGCTGCCTTATAACAAAGCTAACAGCTCAAGCATTCCCTATAACGGCGGCTTGACTGAGGGCGTGTTTAACACGGCCGAGTTTAACTTCATGGACGTGTGCCCTGAGGGCGATCGTGTGGGCGTGATGATGCGCTTTGATACGGACGGCGCATTGGTCTCCGTGTCAGGCGACGTGCAAGAAAGCACTGTGTGGCCGAAGGTTAATGCGTTCGGAGCGGTTGTCTCGACTGAGTATGAGACCTTTGCGGTGATTGGTAACGACGGCATTCCTGATATCGTCGGCGGCACGACTTCGCCCATCTTTACCGCCGAAGAAGTTTCGCGGCGTAAGTCTCTCAATAGCGCGATCAAGCGCATCACGGGCCTAACGAACGTCATCGGCACCGGCAATCATAACTACGGTCTGCCCTTTGCCGGATTTGGCCCCGGCACAGTTGGAGCCTTGGATCAGACGATAAAGCCTTTCTGGGATGCTATCAAGGATAAACTCTTGTTCGTCCCGGGCACGCAAGACAATGACTCCGCCGCGGCCAGTCCGTTGTTTAATTATCAACAGCATCTGCGTTACTTCCAGCACACGACCGAGCACGTTGACATTTTCTTGATCAACACTGGCTTCGATACTGGATTCTTCCAGACTGAAATCGACAACGCCTTCACGCCGCCTCAGACTATCGCAGACAGCGTACAGTTTCAATGGCTGCGTCAAGCGCTAGCGAATAGCACTAAGAAACACAAATGGGTCGTAGTGCATCAGCCTCCGTTCACGAGCGGCAATGATTACTATAGCTCGATCAACGCAAACGGTAACCTTGCTTTTATCCAAGCTGTGCCCTTTAAGAACTGGGGCGCGACTGTGTTGCTGGCTGGAACTAGCGCTCTTGTTGAAAGGCTTGACTGGAATGGGCTACCCGTTATTATCAGCGGTGCTGGCGGCAAGGCTCTTACTACCGTGCACAATCCGCCTATCGCGCAATCGCGTTTTGCGGCCGCTGAAGGAGCTTACTGGGAAGCTATCGTGAGCAAGCTCTCTGTTGAGTTTGTTTGTAAAACTGCAACTGGCTCAATTCTGGATAGGTATTTTCAACCAGTATGAGTTGTCATATCAACGCCATAAAGCTTTTTGAATGGATCTTAGCGCATCCCGGGCGCAAAGGTACATTCGGCGAGGCGTCTGATATTGACATCGTTATGCACTGTGATCGGATTCTCAAGGGCGAAGGCAGTGAGTTATTCGTCCTTGAGAAAGAGAACGAAACCCCTTTAATCGTACTATGGTGCGAGCTTGATAGTGAGCGTAAGAACATACACATTCTAAATATTCTTGGCGACCGCGGCTGCTTATTTCAAGCCGTATGCGCGTGGAGTGCGCTTTATCCCGGCTGGACTGTCAGTGGCGCGCGGCGCAAGAGTAAGAAGAATGTGCAGTATAGAATTTCAGACTTCGTAAAACAATGAACACATTTGAGTTTAATCTCTCTAAAGTTCTCGGCCACTCGTTGGTCTGGGAATCTTCTCGTCTTGAAGTTGACAATGGTATTCCTCTGGGATATTATCGCAACGGGAGTCCGGTTATTCCCAACACGCAAGAGTCGATGGCGTCTGTGATGCAGGCTTATCGGGAGAACATTATCCCGATGATTCAGCAGCAAGTCGCTGCCGCTCGGCAATATGAGCCTGAGATGCAGCGTCTGCGCGAGGAGATCTCGCCGCGTGAGCAAGCGTTGAATGCGCGGTTGTATGAGCAGTTCGGACCTGAGTTTGCGCGTATTGGATCTCAGATTGCCCGACAGAATGCTGAGGCTCAGGCTGCTACCGATCTCGGTGTCGTGAGCGGCACCGGTCGAGAGCTTGTGCGTGAGGCTATGCGCACTCAGCGCGAGGCTGATCCTGAAGCTTATCGTGCGCGTGAACTTGCGCTCTCTAATCTTGAGAATCTCAATCGTTCGCTGACTGATCCCAATGCCGGGCTTAGCGGGGCTGAGCGGGCTGAGATTGATCGTTCTCTCGCGCGTGAGAACTTTGCGCGTGGCACTGGAGCGACTCCGACGGCGACTTCGACTGTGTCTAACGCGATGGCTTTTGGTCAAGCTGGTGAAGCTCGCAAACAGCAGAGACAGACTGCTATCGCGAACGCCGCTCAGTTGGCCGCTGGGGCTGTTCAACCTTTGTCTTCACGCATTGATACTTTCCAGCTTACAACTGGGCGTCCCTCGGTCAATCAAGGCGAGGCTCGCACCGGTGGCGCTCGTGAGGTCGGACAGGAATCAAATGCAATGGGCATGAATCTGTTCGGCAACGCTTCTCAAATGAGGCAGCAAGAGAATCAACTTAACGCTCAACGCAAGACTGCGCTCGATCAGTTCTCTCAGGTTATGGGTTCGCTGCCGTCTTGCTGCTGGACTTTTGCTGAGGCTTACTATGGCTGGGAGAATATTCCCGATGCGGTAAAGGTCTCGCGTGATTTGCATTATACGCCCCGGATTCGCGAGGGCTATCGCATGATGAGTCGTTTCTTAGTGCCTCGCATGCAGCGTTCAAAGCTCTGGCGCGCTGCGGTCAATGCCCTTCTGATCAAGCCGATGACCTCTCATGCTGAGTGGTATGTCAATGGCAAAGGATTTGGATGGATGTTCAGTCCGCTCCAGAAAACTTATCTCGCTCTGTGGGATTACTACGGAGAACGCGCTGGCGTTCCTGCCGCGGTGTTCAACTTAAGGTTGGCCGCTGGGCCGTGGAACTCTGGCATCTACCCGCACTGACATTTGTCCCGCCGCATCATCACGATTTTGATGGCAAGTTCTTTAAGCTCTTTGGAAAAGGAGTAATCAACAAAGGTCACATCACCAAGATGTGGCCTTTCTTTGATTTCAGACTTTATAATATTCGCAAGGGCGAAAGACACTGGCTACAAAACAGCAACCTTCCTTTAATTTTCGTAAACATTCAGAAACATACTGGCGCTGTGACAAGTGCTGGTGAGAACTTTGTGGAGTAATTATGGCCAAAGACATTAACAAATACGCACAGAATATCGCGCGTGCTCGCTATGCGACGCCGTCTTATCGTGCGCCTCAGCGTCGTGCGACTATTGATCCGACGTTGTTTACTGGAAAGAAAGCCGCTGCGGGTGCGCCTCTGGCGTCTCGGGCGATTGAAGGCGGTCCTGCTTTGCCGTCGCCGCAGGAATACAATCCGATCATTGACGCCGAGAGCGGCGAAGATCCTAATGCTCCGCGGGTTGAGACTCAGCAACCTATCGAGAATCGTGGCAGCTCTGCGCGTTATATGTTGCAGACTGGCGGTCCGCGTTTGGATCTGAGCTTCCTTGTGCCTGAGCGCGTTAATAAAGCCTTTGATCCCAGCAAGGCCATTGGCGGCGAGAACGTGCCTTATCTGGAATCAAAAGGCATTGGCGGTTTTTTCCGTCGTCTGCTTGGCGATGAGTCTAATCGCATGAACATCGAGGCTCAACAAGCTCAAGGTGCCGAGTGGCGTGAGGCTGAGAAAGAAGCTAAGGCTGAAGAGCGTTTGCTTAACCGCATACGCGAACAGAATGAGCCTATTCAAAAGCGCTTTGAGGAAGAGATGAAATATCGTCGTGATAAAGATATTCGCGATGAGATCAAAGGCTACGAAGACGAAGCTATTAAGCTTGCTCGCGAAGGCCAAGAAGATATTCTCAAAGATACTGATCGTGCTTTGCGATTGGCTGGCGAGGAAGAAGACCGTCGATTGCGTGCGCGTGCTTTGGATATTCAGGAAAAGGGATTGAAACCGCCGCGTTATACTCCGCTTGGTAATACTGGTTTGTTCCAGACTCCTGAAGGCGATCTCGGCGTGTATGAGCCTGAGGTTATAGCGATTGGTAAGATGCCCGGGCGACCTGCTGGGATTCGTATGTTGCCGAAACCGGGTTCTGCTCCTATGCGCTCTATTGGCGAAGCTGAAGTTGATCGTATCACCGGCAAACCTATTGTTAAATCGACGACTCCTGAGGCTGCACAGGCACCTGCGCCTGAGAACACCGCAATTATTCCGCGCTTTATGCGTGGAGCTGGCGAGGCTTTTGGCTCTGCCGCTACGGCTGCTACTGATCCATTGCGTGTGTTGGGAACTGACATCTACAAAACTTTGTTTAGCTCACAGGCGCAGCAAGATCCCGAAGTACTTAAGCGTATGAGGGCGCGGCAAGCTGCTCGCGGAACTGAGAACGCTATTGATTACGGTCCGATGTTTTAATTTTATGACACAAGAACAATATCAGTGGCTGAAAAATAATGGATACGATCCTGCCGTCTACGATATAGACGAACAGGGTAATGTTATCCAAAGTCCTCCTGAGCCTGTAGCTGAAAAGATGTCTCCTCTGCGTGCAGCGGGAACTTCTTTCTTGGGCAATGTGCTGCCTAGCGCGGCCGGTTTGGGTGCGGGTGCTTATCTTGCGCCGCTGGCCATGTCCAATCCTTGGACTGGCATTCCTGCTGTGATCGCGGGAAGTTTGGCTGCTGGATATGGAACTGGTAAGTTGCAGGAAAAAGCTCTTGAAGAGTTTGCACCTGAAGCCTTGCAGCAGATGGCTCAAGCTGAACAAGATCAACCTATCTATTCGTATCTTGGCGGCTTTGCTCCGAATGCGCTCGCGTTGAAGCCTTCGTTTGGCGGCATTAGGGGATTGACTGCTCCTTTGGGTAGCTTTGAAAAGGGTGCTGCGCGTGCAGCTTTCCTCCCGGCGGCTGCTAATGTGGGCGTCAATGTGGCTGGCTCTACGGCAGGTCAGCTTGTGAACATGTCTCAAGGCGGAGAGTTCTCTGCGCCGCGCTTTGCGGCTGATGTTGCGCTTGGTAGTTTGTTCGCTGATCCTACGAAGCTTGGTCGTCGAATTGGTTTGCAGCCTCTACGACCTGATGTTGCTGCTGCGGAATCTCCGATGGATCTCGCTGCGCTTCGTACTGCTGCCGCTGAGGCGCAGGTTGCTGGCGAGGCTGAGGCTGCTCGCGTCATGGATGAGACTCGCGGACAGATGGCTGCGGGTGGAATGACGGCTCGTGAGATTGAGCTGTTTAAGAGTCGGCCTGAGATGGAATGGTGGAAACAACCCGAGGCGACTCGCATTGCGGATATTGAACGCACAGCTAAGCAAGCTAAGCAGCGTCTGCCGAAAGGTATGGCCGCTGAGTTGGCTGGTTTGCCTGAAGTTTATGATGCTGTGCAGAATCCTGAGAAGTTCCCTCAGTTCCTTGCGACCTCGCTTGAAGAAGCTTTGAACGCAGCGCATGAGCGTGGCGTTCGAGATCAGTTCTTGCGGCCTGAGGATGCTGCGGCGCAGGGTCGTTATCTCGCGAATCGTCAAGCCGCTATTGCACAGAAAGGTACGCCTGAGTATCTTGCTCAAGCGATGGGCGCTGGCCGTGAGCGTTCTATGGCACTCACGCCTGAAGGCGGTACTCGCGTCGCACCTGAAGGATGGACTCCTGAAGCTGCTCGGGCTGTTCGAGCCGCTGCGACTACGGAGGAAGTTCTCGGTCGTGCGCCTGAGGCTGTGAAAGCCGAAGAAGGTGTGCCGCTGCAAGAAGCTCTTAAGCCTACGCCTGAGGAAGCTGCAAAGGCTGAGGCTATTCAAGCAGAGAATGCTCGCATTGAGGCCGAGCAGAACGCTGTTGAGTTGCGTAAGCTGCAGGATCTTGAGGCCGCTCAGGCTTTGAGTGATGAGGCCGCGGCTCGTTTGCAGAGTTTGCAAGCGCGTCAGGCTGAGTTGTTGAAGCTTGCTGAACGCACTCCTGCTGTGATGCGTCGAGCTATTCGCGGCGATATTGCCCCTGAAATCACTCAAGCCAAGCAAGAACTCGCTGATGCGCGTGCTATCGCCGAGGATCTATACTCGCGCTTGCAACGCGCTGGTGGCGAAGGCTTGCTTAGTCAGGCTGATCTCGATGCAGCCGCTCAACTTGCGGCTCGTCGAGGCCTTAAAATTGTGCCCGCTACGCCAGAGCAACAAGCTCAAGGTATTCGCGGCGCATACATCATCAACGAAAACGGCGAGCGTGTTGTCTACATCAATCCTCTCGCGGCCACGGCTGACACAGCCATTCACGAAATTGGTCACGATGTTTTTGAGACGTCGCCCAATGAGCGTATGCGGCGTTCTCTGATGGACACCGCTGAGGGTTCTGAGGCGTATCAGCGTGAGTATGCTGCGCGCTTGGCTGAAGGTAAGACTGAGCAGGTCGCAAGGGATCTTGCGCTTGAAGAAGGTCTCGTTCAGGCTTTCGGTGAGGCGTATCCTAAAGCTAAGCCCGGCGAGATTCGCCAGTGGTTCAATGCGCTGAAGTCGTCAGTCAAGAGCATGATCGGGATGAAGCTCTCGCCCGAAGACGCGCTTGCTTGGATGCACTATGCGACCACTGAGGCTGTGCCTTGGAAGGGTGCTGCTGTGGCGAAGGTTGGTGATGTTGGGGAGGAAAGGATGCAGCGTGCGCAGCAAGAGACTCCTGAATTCAAAAACTGGTTCGGCAATAGTAAGGTTGTTGATGAGCAGGGTAAGCCTTTGGTCGTTTATCACGGAACGGATGCCCCAGACTTTACGGAGTTTAGAACTAAGACTGGGTATAACTTTGGACCGGGCGCTTACTTTACACCGGAACCTACGCGAGCAGCTGAATACGCCAGAACAAGTACGGGTTCTCGTATATACCCAGCTTATGTTTCACTTGAGAATCCTTATCGCGTAACCTCGGATGCGACATTACAAGATATCGGTTATAAGATTCGCAAAGATCCTGCGAATGAGCCATTACTTAAACAACTGATGGACAAGTATGACGCGCGCAATTCAGACATTCTGGGTAATGGCGAAATTGGAAACGCTTGGTTGCGCGAGCAGGGCTATGATGGCATCATCAAGGAGCGTCAGCGCTACACTGAGAATGGTTTTGTTCCGGAGATTCTTGAGGTTGTTGCATTTAAGCCTGAGCAGGTTAAATCTGCCACAGCTAATCGTGGCACGTTCTCACCAGAGAGCAAAGATATCCGCTATCAACGCGGCCTCGGCTCTGAGATCGTGCGGCCGTCTGAGCTAGACTATCTCGCCTCCAAGGGCGGACCGTTTGAGCGCGTCGCTGCGCCGCTGCGTGCTGCCTACAACACCCGCGACTTCAAAGCTGGTGAGTGGGCTAATAAGTATTCTCTCGCGGCTGAGTTGCGCCCAGAGGATCAGAAGCGCTTGTTCATGCATCTCTCGCAAGAGTTCGACAACAACGCCCGTTCGACTCCGCCAGCCGACCTTCGTGCGGCCTATGATCAAATCCGCAATGACTATCTCCCGGCGATCGTTAATGACTATAATGCCGCGGGCATGACTGTGCGAGACACCGCAGGGCTTCGTGCGCGTGGAACTAATCCGACATACATTCCTCTGCACGCGATTGCGGAAGAGGTTAAGAATATTCTCACGACCAAGCAAGGATCGCCTGAGTATGATAAACTGAAGAATGACTTCATTCAGTGGAACACTCAACTGCGCCAAGCCGACGGCGCTTCTTTGGCCGAGGCTCAGAAATATGCGCAGGAGAAGTTTGAGGAAAAGATCAACATTACTTCGAAGCCTCCGGGCATCGAGAGCGGCATTCCGTTCTCCGGTGCGCGTAAGCCTGAAGGTTATCCGCTGCCGCCTAGCTGGCGCAGTGATGATCTGATCGGTAATCTGGACACCTACACGCGTCGATCCGCGACGGATTACGCTTATCAGAAGCACGTTGAGTCTTCGCCTGAGGCGATGGCTGCGTTGGGTGCGAAGAGTTATTTCAACGATCAGCCGATTCCTGCGAATATTCTCGCCTCGACGCCCAATATCGTCAATAATCCCAGCGTGCAGTCAATCCTGCGTGAGTATCGCGGGACACCCGCGCAGAAAGTGGGCGGCAATGTAGCCGATGTTGGTCGAATGGTAACTGTTGCGACGATCGGACCTGTCTCGAAGGTTGGTGATATCGGTACGTCGCTGGTGAAGGGCTTAGTCTACCTTCCCGCCGGTGAATACACGTCAGGCTTGGTTGACTTCACTAATCGACTCGGCGATTGGGCTGCGCTTAGGGAGCGTTCTTACGCGTCGGGCCTGAACAAGCGTGATGCCGCGCAGAATATGCGTCAAGTGCTCGGAATCGGTGACGATTCTGTGAGCTTCATGGCGAAGGCGGCTGAGACGCTGAGTAAGTTCACGGGCCTGAATCAGCTTGAGACGGTCGCCCGGACGATCGCGCAGGGCTGGGGCGAGACTGTTGTGAAGTACAATAAGCGACTCGCGCTGAGCGGCGACAAGAACGCTACGCAGATGCTTGACACGCTCAGCCCTGACTGGCGCACGCGGTCTGACGCTGATCTCGCGGCGCAGGTTGGGCGTTTGTTGCAGGGTTCTTATGACATGCGACAACTGCCCGCCTCTGTTCTCGAAGGTGCTGCTGCGCCTTATCTGACGTGGAGCAAGTGGAGCATTGGACAGTATGACTCGTTCATGAAGTATGCTTTGCGCCCCGCGATGCAGGGTAATGTTAAGCCGCTGATCGGGCAGATGCTGATTGGCGTGCTGGGCGGCGGCGCTGTCTCCGCTGTGCAGGAATGGATCAATAACCGCGAGGGTAAAGACATCACTTGGAACGAACTCGAAAGCTGGATGCAGCAGAATCAAGGTCAGCTTGGTGCTGATGGCGGACAGCTTCTCGGGCAGAAACTCCTGACGATGGCTCAGAAGCTCGGCACGTTTGGCTTTGCGGGCGACGTTGCGAAGATGGTCATTGACACCGCGGCGGGCGGAACGGCGCAGGGAGTGGCGACAATGCCAGCGTTGGATGCCGTGTATGATGTGTCAAAGCGCGTGGCGGCTGCGACGAAGGCGCTTGATGATGGCGAAGACTTTGGCTTAGTGCTGAAGGCTTTGATGCAGGATAGCGTGATCGGACACTTGCAGGTTGCGCGGCTTGCTCGGAACTGGCTGGACGAGGACGAGAATCTGCGCTATGATGATCGTCGTCGGCGCCGGTTGTATGACGAGCTGACGGGTATGCCGAGCCGCGGCGGCGCGTTTGCTGTGAACTATAGTAACTTGAGCGAGAGGGAGTTTGAGCGGGGAGAGATTACCCCACAGACGGGCGAAGAGGCATTAGGTTTGGTGATGCGCGCTAAGGAACAAGCAACGACACCAGAAGACTATGCGAGCCGTATTAGAAAATTGAAGACTAGTCAGAATGCTATCATGCCTTCGTTAGAGAGGCAGCCTTTGAAAGCTGCTCGGTATCTAAGCTGGCTTGAAGGAACGGAGGAAGGCTTAGGGTCTGAGACTGTAAAGAGATATCTAATAAGAGAACAAGAAGATAAGTATCGAAAGAGTTTGGTTGAAGGATTGAGTGGCTTGCGCTAATAAACGGAAAAACAAAAAACCCGCCCTGTGATAAGCAGAGCGGGTTTTCTTTTACTTAAACAATATACCAATCTTCAGCAAACATGTCGAGCTGTGAAGGCAACCAAGGCTCACGCGCTTTGGTAATGTAAGCTACGGGTTGTATTCTTGGATACTCTATATAAATGTAAGGTACTGTCATTTTACTATAAGTATCAGGCGTCTGCACCTGTAGGTATATTTGATCATTAGACCACCAAACACGGGACACACGTCGCCCGTTCTTCAATGCTTCAAGCGCTTGCTGGAAGTTTAGTGCGGTTGTTTGTTCCATATGTTTAGTATTGTTGTTTCTCTTCTTCTAACTTCTTCATCACTATTCCACCGCCACAGGCTGCATAGCCCGCGAGATCGTGCCAGTTCTCCATGTTTTTAGGATTAGACATCAGGCGTGCGACTTTGAAGAGGCACATCATGATGGCTACGTCTGTTGAATTAAGACTCTGAGGCGGCGTGCCTTGGAGGTAAGTCTCCCACAGCTGGGCAATCACACGGAAGTTATCCTCAGCGTCGCCGTGGGTTACGTTGCGATCCTTACAGACGAAGGTCTTGACGGTTTCGAGGAACTCTTGTCTACGACCCGCGTTGGTTTGCGAGATACTAGGTGGAATGTTAGTGGGCATAGGTGCTGGGGCTGCGTTTCTTAGCATTCCGGCAAGCATGTATTCGTGATTACTTTGCGACATATTGTTCATTGTTATTTACCTTTACTAACTTTATCCGATCCATCGTCACTAGATCATCCAGCACACGACGGAGTTCATCAGGCGTCTTGAGGGACTGATAGAACCTGACAAAGATTGATTTCTTCGTGGCGCCTTGGGTTGTCTTGATAAAGCGCCAGATGTCTTCTGTGAGCTTTGCACTCTCATTGCGGCCCATGCCGACGAATGGGATGTGCATATCTTTTTCGAGATTAGCGAGGTGCGCTGTGGCTTTCTCTGCATCTTCTCGCGTCACAGTCATATCCAACGTCCGCGCGAAGTGTACGGCGAACAGGATCTTCTGATGATGAAGATTCTTGCGGCCGTAGTATTCGTCCAGCATTGGATGTTTGTTCGTATGTACTAAAGAAGGATTAAGTTCGAAATGGTGGTGAATGTATTCTTTAGCTTCAGCATTCAGAACCACAGGGCCATAGAGCTTTGAAAGTTCGCGAATGTAAGACTGCAAGCGGCCCTTTGCAGCTTTCTGTTCTTCGCTGAGGGGCGGAATGGAATAGAGATGAAAACGCTTCTCGACTCCATACACGATAATAGTTCGAGCCATGAAACCGTCCGAGAGAATATCTTGATTCTGTAAACTCTGGAATTTACCAAGTGTCGTGTTGCCCAGCAGACTGATACACATATTGGTGCAGAAGTCTGTGTCGCTATGTTTAAGTTTTCGAACGTACTTTCTTCCACCATTATAAGCTTCGAGAAGAAAGTCTGAAAGTTGTTCGGCATTTTTCTTAAAGATTGAGGTTAGTTCGTCGAGGATGAATACGAGGGAGCTGTGATGATAGGCTTTTCTTCTGTTTTCAGAATCGACATATCTGTGTAAATACGCGACACGCGAGGTCTCTTGTGTGAATTGCTCGAACGTGGTACTGTTCGGAGCGATATAGATAAGAGGCTGCCGTGCGCCTTTGCGCGTTGATTCGGCATCTTCACCGAGTAGCTCGGCTGCGAGATCATTCTCTGGAGTTTTGATCTCGGCTGGGATTTCGAGGAGTTCTTTCATCGGACTCGTAATGAGAGATTTACCCGCCGAAGCGGGTCCGATGAAAGCGATGTATTGATTCGGAAATACTGCGTGGAAGTCTAAGTCACCGAACCAGACGCGCCTTTGAAGGGCGGCGCCGATCATGAAATAGAAAGCAGCATCGACAAACGGCTGCGGGCTTTGTACGTCTTTTGTGTACAAACACCAGTCTTCATATAGGCTCATGCAAGTATGCGAGTCTTACAGAGTTCTTGCGGATTTGGAGTGTGGTGATTACGTCGAAACCTTCGAGCTTCTCAAGGTTCGGATCGAACTCGCTGGGAAGATGGGTCTCATGTACAATAACGACCGAGGGCGGCGGCAGGTTAGGCGGCCACTCTTTTAGTTTCTCCCGGATCGCATTTGTGATCTGGGTTATTCGGTCATTCGTCTGACGCATAAAGCGGAGGGAGCTTTTATTGGGCCGAGTTTAGGCAAGATCTTTCATGCCTTGAGGATTGTCTTTCGAGAACTTGCCCCAATTCTTCCCGGCTTGGGCCTCAGACTTCATGGTGAAATTCACACCATCTCGTCCAGTGAGCGAAATGGCGAGGCATTCTTGCATATGCTTCGCCGTGTCGTGTACAAGCCCATCCGGAACCAGCGCCAGAAAAGAGTCATGTTTATTGTTAATTGCCGGTAGCGTGTTTCTTGGCCGCTCTTTGTTAAATCGGTTAACAGCAATGTGTGTGATACATCCCACGGTGGACTGCGGAACCCATGAGATGCCCTCCCGGATGTAAGAGTCAGTGATAGTTCTCTCGAACCTACGCGGATATCCAAACAGATTCCGGAGTTCACGCTTAGTACGAATGTTAAATTCAATTTCATCTTGCCATTCTATGATTTCGGGGAATAGGGTTGCGAAGAATCCGAGGAAGACTTTGCATTCTTGGAGGCTGAGAGTCAACGTGCCGTGACTTTGTTTGAGAGTTTGAAGCTGAAAGGTCCGCTCACGCATTCTGTAGGATGAAGCGTGGCAGACCATCTTGCCGATCTTGTATTCTTTGTCGCTTGATTTAATAGCCTTATCTAAGGCTTTCCAATCGGGGTCTTGTTTGAGTTGCGTGGGGCTGAGAGATTTCCAATAAGAAGGACTTTTCCCCGCGAGCGGCCATATGTCTTGCATCTGCTCACAGAAGATATGAAGCGCGATGAAGGTATGGGGTTTGATCCCGACGTTGAAGAGTTCTCTGTATTTGCCCGGTCGCGTGAGGTTGGCAACGATCAACGCCTCGGCACCGCTTTGGTCGCACTGCACGAATGTGTGGTTCGGAGGAGCTATGTAGATATCAAGAGCTTCTTTGTCGGGATTCTGCAGGTTTGCTCCGTAGGTTCCGAGGAACTGGCCGCTTGCAAGGCGGAAGGAGCCAGTCCCGGCGACCTTAAGAGAGGTCAGACAATGGATGTGTGGTTGGGGCATAGTCTTAAACATCGTCGCGCCATCCAACGAACGAGGCGTTGAACGGGCGGCCATCGTCGGTGAGGTTGAGATATTTGATCGTTGCTTTCTTTCGGAAGTCATAGTTAGGTTGGATGTATTCTTCCCTTTCTTCATCCGTAAAGCCCGTCCCGACTTCGAATCTCACGCCCTTTGGCGTAACGAAAACAAGGGCGCCCAGCTTGCCTTTGCACTTGCCTTCGTCAGAGACCACGCGACCAATGCACCAAAACTCAGCGTCGAGAAACGCCTTGCGCTTCTGAAGATTCATGGTCGAGCGTTCCTTCTCGCCCTGTGGCATATACGATCCGAAGACGCTCTTGAGCATTTGGCCTTCGTAGTTTCTGGAAATATAACTTTCGTAACACTTGTCGAGTTCTATGCGCGTCTTGCAGATCTCCCAGCCGACTACACCCGTGGCTGCAGTCTTTCCAAGATTGTCGTTATAAATTTTATCTAGGAGCAACATGCGCGTCAAAGCATTGAACTTTGGTTCGACTAGATCAAATGCGAAGAATATAATCCATTTAGCATCTTCGCCCGCTTCGATCCGATTAACCCCAACAGCGGCGTTGATCTTCTGCAGACTCATCCCGTGACAATATAACTCGCCGTCGAGTATGTAGTCTGTCGTAGGCGGAATGATGTGCGCAAGGACGGCATCATTCCACCTCTTGCCATCTCTCGAAAAGAATCCCTGACCGGGAATGTACATGCATCGTAGCCCATTGAGCTTGGGCATCGAGACGACGTGACCAAACTTACTTGGGTCGTATATCCCAGCGCGCATAAAGGATGCGGCGATTGAAGAGTCTTTCATTTTTGTATTTTGCATAAACTTAATATTCCCAAATCCACTGTTGAAATCCTAACATACCTTTCAGCTTAACCATACGACGCATCTCGAAGATTACGTCGATGGCGACGTTCTTTGGATGCTTGAGTTTGATCTTATACAATGCATCCCCAGCAACCGACGGCGCGCCTTTGTCTGTTGTCTTCTCGGCTTTGTAGCGCATCTGAGTGTGAAGATAATTCACTACTTGATCCGGGCTGCCGGGATTGAGATCGAAGCCGACGAGAATTTTTAAGATCCTTGAGAGCTGTTTGTATCTTTCTTCACATCGTCGGACGATGTATTGCCGCTTGACGGGATCGAAGTGCATTCCGTGCAGTGACATGAATGCATAGTCTGCGAGGGATTTACTAGCTTGATCGACTGAATCTTGAAGTCCGCGGTCGTCTCGGATGAGGTCAATTTGACCGAGGTAAATCTCTCTGAGGACAATAACGTCTTTAACGTTGTAAGCGCGGAGTTGCTCAAATTGTGCTCGATTGCGAGGATCAAAGTTCCCTGCTTCATCTTTGTGGAATGGCCGGTTTGAGTAGATTGTGGCTTGATGCGCGAGAGACTTCTCAGCCTCTGGAAAAATGCGATGGCCAGCGACCATGGTGTCATAGATATCTGTGCCGAATGGGATCTTGTAGAAGGCGGCGAGGAAGCAGAGATCGAAGAGGGCGTTGTGTATGACGACCCGTCGACGCTTCATCTCTCTGACTAATCGCGCAAAGAAAATAACGCCGACATTAAGATTGCCGCCCCAATCGTAAACAGGGATAGAATAAACAGGACTATCCCCGCAGGCAATAGCGAGGCAGGTGAGGGTGTTGGTCTTGGGGTGAGTCTCGATGTCGAAAAAGATTGGTCCGTCGTGGTTGAAGACTCTTGTTGCTTCTTCTGCGCGCTGACAGACGCAAACTTCGGGTTCAGGTTGAACTTTTTCGGAGTCATATGTTAGTAGTTTCTTGATGTCTTGTGCAAACCAAAAGCTATAGTTACTGCGCTTTGTGGGCGAGGTGCTCTTGCCGTCGTCTTTGTCGAGGATATCTTCGCCTTCACCCTCGCCTTCGAGAGAGTCTTCGACGGCCCAAGCGTCCACACAATCTTGAGGCCAATAGGTTACGATATATTGTGTCTTGTTTGTTGAAGTATAGACGACGCCACGGAAAGCATCTAGGGTTTTTCCTTTAGCTGCTGGTAAATAATCCAAGCTTTTAGATCCCGCAAATATGATCTTCTTGATTCCACTTGGTTTGTTTGCGCCGCGGAAGAAGTCGTCGGCGAAGGTGACGAAGACTTGCTCGGAAGAATCAAGATCAATGGCGTGAGCAGCAAGAACAGAACGAACGAAATCACCAGCAGGGCCAAGAAGTATTCCGTTATTTTCTTTATCGAAGCGCGAGGGTCCATGCAGAACGAGGGCTATCATTGGAGGGTTAATTAAAGAGAAAAGAAAAGGCAGACTATTTCCGGTCTGCCAGCGGTGCGATGGGGATATGTCTTGAGGAAAGAAACCTCTTAGAAAGTCTCGCAATCTTCCTAAGAGGCGCGTGTCTCTGTGATAGCAACCACTCTATCGCGGAGACTTAGAAGTTGTTAGCCAGCGGCGACGCAGCGCCCTTGACTTGAGAGAAGTCAAACTGGGTGTTGTAGCGCTTGACGATAGCCTCGCCGTTCTCGTCGCGCTTGGCAAACTTGAGATCGCGTGAGTTCGACGGGTCGTCGGTGACATACTCAGGCTGCGACTGAACGAGCATGTTGAAAGCCTGACCTTGCAGAGAAGCAAGAGCGTCAGCCACGTCCACATCGGTATAGTCGTCGGGCAATCCGTCATACAGACCAATGGTCTGGAGAGACGAAGCCAGAAGTTCAAGCGCGGAGTCAACTCCGTTCTTGTTCTCCAGCATGATGTACATGTTGCCCTTCGAGCCGAGCGTCTTGTAGGTCACGCCAGCGGCCACGGCAGTCTCGGGCGCAATGATCTCGCACTCACAGACAACCATCTTGAAACCCTTCGCGCTCTGGCGAGTCTCGGTCTTGTGGACGAGAACCTTATAGACGTTCGCGGGGATGAATCCGATCTTGACTTCAGTACCTTTTTTCATTTTTTGTTTTGTTTAGTTTATTTAATCACCGACACTGACAAATGGGAGGAAGCTTTCTGTGGGCCAATTTGTTAGGCTCTGTTTTTTAGGATACTATCAATCGTTACTTCGAGCATCTTATCCGAAGCATACTGAAAGTCATACTCTCGCAACATTTCAGTTACGTTAGGAATAAGACCTTCGTAGTTATTGACTTCAAAGTTATAGACATATCCGCTAACGCTGCCATCAGAATGCTGCTTGACTTTAAGAGTCAAACGCATCTCGGCTTCTTGTAGGGGATATTCTTTATCCTTGGCTGGAATATTTTCGTTCATAGTATTAGGGTTTAGAGAGTTCGCTTGCAATTTTGTTAAGAGCCTTCACAACACAATTCTCCATGGGATTAGGCAAGCCCCAGAAGATCGGAGTCTTCGCGGTCGTGACGCCATCGGTCTGTGTGGCGAAGAAGTATTGGATCGTGTCAGATCCCTTTTCTTTCTTCGCATAGACAGACCACACAGCGAGACACTCAGACTCGATGCCTTTGTTTGCCCACTCTTTACCTTGGACATACAAGCGGCGCCGAGTGGTCATGCTGCCGTCGAGACCTTGAATGGGAACGATCTCCTCTAGGCCGGTGATGATGACAGTCTTATCGAGAGACTTGAGGTTAGTGCACAAAGTCTGGATGCCGTCGTTGTAGTTCTTCCAGATGTCGAAGCCTTTGTAGATTTGTTCACACTTAACTTGAAGCTGATCAATCGCCGCGGTGATTGAGTCGATGACGACGAGATCTTTCGTCGTGTCTTTCTTGACTTTGTTAAGTTCGACCGTGAGCTTATCATAGCTGTCGATCGGCACAACGAGCTTCTCGTCGCGCACACGAAACGGCATACCCTTTCGCTCGGCGTCGAAGATAACGGTGCGCGCGGGATCGACGTTGCGGAAGGACGTAGACTTGCCTGAGCCACTCGGGCCAACGAGTGCGATTAGTGTCTTTGGCCATTGAGGTTTTACTTGAGGTGGGGATGTTTCCATATGTTTTATTTTATTTGCTTACCAAGTCAAAGGCTCGTACTTAGTTATTGAGCACTCCGACAAAAAGAGTTCAAGCTGCACAGCGTTCTGCGCAAAGCAGATTCGCTTGAAGGGACAGCTCGGACAGGCATTGCACGCTTTGCCGCTGGGCGGAGGAAGCTTATCGTGGGCCATTGCTTCGTTGATATGATCGGTGAAAGTCTCGATGCGATCTTTGACTTCAGAATCGAACTCCCAGAGTTGTTCCTCCGTAAAGCTCCAATCAGGTCCGATGCGCCATGCTGGGCTTGGCAAAGAGATCTGAACGATCAGCGTACGAATCACCATGCGACGATACCACGCAGCGTTGGCGTAGTTGATGTCGTCTTTGAAGATCTCATAGGCAAACCTCTGGAAGATGTAATAGTAATAAGAGAACTGTGTGTCGCCTTCGTAGCCCGCGACGGCATCTTTGAATGCGTACTTGCGCGTCGTCTTATAGTCTGTGATCTGAATGATCCCGGCGGGCGTCACGGAGAGAACGTCAACGGTGCCGACATAAGCAAAGCCCGGGCGGTCGACGACGGGAATGTTGAAGTGAAACTCAGCGCCTTTGTTATCACCAAATTTCAACGGCGTCGGGAGAGAGGACAGAGGCGCCGCAGTCAAAGCCTTCCGAATCTGGTCTTGATCCTTGGTGGGAAGATTCTTCTCCTTTGCTTCTTTGAACGCCTCCATACAGGCTTCTTGCCACTTCTCTCCGCTCCTGTCGAATGCGACATTCTCGGCGAACTTGTGGATGATCTTGCCGACTGTGAGAGCCGTAATGTCCTCTTGCGGTTTTAGACCTAAGAAGACCGTAAAGAACCAGCGCCTCGGACAGGCTGAGATCTTTAGGCCGCTTGCGTTGATGGGAATAACTGCGGGGATGCCTTCATGCGGCAAGTCTTTGTATGTTATTTTCATTTGTTATTTGATAAGAGAAGAGAAAAGAAAGAGAAAAGAAAGAGCTACCCAGCGCGCCGTCCTCAGGGGAAACCTATGAAAAACCCTGCGCAGTAGACAACCTGCGAACGCACTGAGTAGCTCAAAGTTATTTCTTATATTTGAATGTAAAGCCCCGACACTTTTGCTTGCGATAGATTTGATGCGACACCGCAGCTTTGTTTGCGCCGAGCGCGAGGGATGCTTTGGTCGCAGAGGGATATTCTTTGCCGGTCTCAAGACATATCACAGGACGCGAGGCGTTTTTACTCGGACACTTTTTCACTTCTTGAGTTTGAAGTTCTGAGTTTGATTGATGATCGCTTGAACGTCTATGCCTTTTAGCAGAGGGTCGTTAAGCAGGGACGCAAGATCGGTGCCTGTTGGGCGGGTATGTGGGAAGTGTTTGAGAAGAAACTTCTCAAGCTCTTTGTCTGTCATCTCCTCGACGGGCTTTGGTAGGCCGAGGAGAAGGTCGAGTTCGTTGAGTTGGTTGTTATCGGAACTCATAGCGTAATACAGCAGAGTTTCTTCTGTGCGATCTTGCTTTCATCGAGCGCAGCCAGAGCTTTCTCAGGCGTATCGTAGAGTAGTGTTATGCACCATATCCCATCGGCGCTCCAGCGATAGGCGTAGAAGTAATGCTCCTTCGTGGGCGGATTGATTACGGTGGCGTTTGTGATGTTGTTTTGTTCTTTCATATTATTGGTGGTTTCTAAATTCTGCATAGAGGTTATTAAATCTTTCCGATCTTTGTCTGATAGTTTTGGATAGCTTAGTAATGTCATAGTCTCGCCGGGAGAAAGCTTCAAGCCCGAGATTCCAGGCGGCGTAAACATCCCTTGGGTCTGGAGTGTTCTTTCGCTGGGCGAGACAGAGCTTGAGTTCGAGCCAGCATAGATGCGCCTTAGCACAGCGCCGCGCTTCGGCCGGAATATGTCTTTGATCTTTTTCAGAAGGGAAATGCTGGCGCCAGACTGATCGCTTGAGTTGGTATCTTGAGAGTTCACCGTGTCGTCCTTTCGCTTTGTCGTTGTCGTTGGATTCGATCATTGATAATGCCCTGAGCTTCGCGTCGAAGTCTTGCTGGAGGGCGATCAGAGTTGTCTCTGTCGCGAGGATTGATAGACCTATCATAAGGATTTTCATAAGTCAGAACTCTTGGAGATGATAGATCTTCTTACGAAGCTCAGCAACCTTGGCGCGTTTTTCGGGTAGGCTGTGAGTGGTTGATACAATATAGGGAACTTTCCCTTCTCTGTCATGGAAAGAATCACAGAACTTTTCGAGGTATGCGATCTTCCTTTCGATACGCTGTATGCGCCAGTTGCGATACCATTTGAATAGATTCATAGAGGCCAGAAGTATGGTAGGTTGTCTGGAATGTTTGGGAACTTGCTGGAGTAATAGTCTGGTTTCTTTCTTATCAGATTACTCTGATGTGTCTTGTGTAGATAAGAGCCGAGCCAGTGTGGTTGTATGATGTAAGGGTAAGTGAGAATCTCCTTTTCAAAGTGCGGAAGTAGATTGTCAACGTAGCCCCGCCGCCGGGCTTCTTGGCAGATCTTGATAGAGTAAAGACACAACCACGCTGGATAGTCTTTGACCATCTTCACGGCGGGATGACTGCGCCAGCCTTCTGACTTACCTTGGATTGTGTTGAGGATTTGCAGAGACTCAACGCGCTGCTTCATGAGGCGCTGGGTGTCGAGCACGCGGGCGGACTGTTCGATGTCGGGATATGGGAGGAAGATTTGCATTTTGTGGTTGTGTTTTACTTATCACTCTAGACCCTTCAACATCTCCTCACTCATCTTCATTACGATAAGTTCAGTGGGCGTTGTCTCAATGATGATTGTGTTGTCTTGCATGGCGAGCTGCCGCGCGAACTTCTCCGCGCTGCTTGTATAGTTCTGCCAGCTTGCCTGACTTCCAACCTCGCCGCTGTTCATGAACTCTACGATCTCCTCGCGGAAGACATCTTCGTTGAAGGTTGTAGGATCTTCGTCTGTGCCGCCCATGAGGGGAGTCATGGCGTCGAGGATATTATCCACAGGCTCGACGAGTTCGATGATAAGGTTGACTTTGCGCACAGAGATCTGCACCTTTTCTTTAAGCTCGTCCACGATGGGGATATCATCAGGGTCGATGGCGCCTTGAAGCACGGCGGTGCCTTTGTCTGTGAGGAATGCTTTGCCTTGTGAGAGGCGGGCGCGGATGGTCTGAGGCTGTTGTCTGAGTGTGAGGGAGTTGATGGTGGCTTTCTTAGAAGGAATCTTAGAGAGCTTCACGACAAGCTGGGCGAATTGCACAGCATGCTTGATGTCATAGTAAGGCCAGCCTTGTTTACGTTCGGTCTTGTTGAGAAGACTTTCCGCTTGCTTGAGCAGCGCGGTTGGGTCTAGTTGTGGTTGTGGTTGTTGATTAAAGATATTCATTTATTTGATTCTAGTTGTTTAATCTTTTCTTGTAACTCACGAATCTTCACCACCTGCTGATTACTCAGCCACATATCCTGCATGATCTTCAACACCTCGGCCGCCGTTTCTGTGGGTTTGAGATCCTCACTGACGGTAATACGGCCATCGGCGTGGATTGTGAGGAGTGGCTTGTTTAGATTTGATACTTGAAGCATGTACGTTTCAACTCCTTCGAGGCTAAACTTGTCTGGTATTTCTTCGCTCATTTACACTCCTTCCATTTGAACTGATTTTTACCCGCGCAATCGACCACCCACTCAGCGCGGCCTTTCCTTACGGCTTCTTCGCGCATACTGCTCTTGCCAAGCTGATCGCCCCACAGGATTGCTAAGGACAGAAAACAACCTGCTACAAGTCCGTACATGCATTGTTCTAAAACTTGGATCATAGCTCACCTTCCTTATCATATTCCGGCAATTCAATCTCTCCTAGCTCTCTCTTTAATAGAAGATTACGCAACGCCCGAACATTCCCAAAGGAGAATGTCTCGTCGCCGAAGTGTTCCCTTTCCCCCAAAGGCGTCCAGTTTTCCTCGGCGATAATGGCTGATGCGACGCATCTGATTTCCTGAACCCCTCTGTCTTTAAGAGAGAATGTCTTCAGACCTAACTCATTGATGCGGAAGTATAGATCCTCTCGGAAGCTTCCTTCCTTTACCATCTTCAACAGATCTCGATTCGTCGCGAAGACAAAGCGACATTGAATCGGGACTGGATCAACAGCCCCGACGGGCAATACGGTTTTATCCTGCAAGACTCTTAAGAGCTTAGCTTGATGCGCCAGCGGCAACTCGCCTATCTCGTCGAGGAAAGCAGTGCCCTTGCCGACTGCTCTTAGGAAGCCAACGTCGCCTCTTGATTTAGCACCCGTAAAGGCGCCGGGCATGTAGCCGAAGAGTTCTGATTGAAAGAGTGTGTCAGTCAAGCCAGCCATGTTCATAGCCTTGAGAGGCTTTCTCTTATGCGCTAGGATCTTTGCAACTAACTCCTTGCCTGTGCCGCTCGGACCTTCGATAAGGACGTTGTATTTCTGCAAGCTTTCTTCGGCGTAGGTTATTGCCGCCGTGAGCATCCTCTTGGTGAGAGGATCTTGCGTGGCATAGCATGATGCTATTGACTGAATCGAGTTCTCCTTCAGCGCATCGCCTGTGATCTTCAACACATCCTTGCGGATGTTATCGAGGAAGCTGTCGGCCGCGGCTGTGTTAAGGACGTTTGCGTGGATGTTCATTGTGTCTTGGATTTATTTTTACGTTTGCTATATATCGAAGGCCCGGGATCTCTTAGCTTATACCGCATGATAGCTTTGCGTGCTTCTGCCAGTTCTTCCTTTGTTAGATACTCTTCTTCAATAGATCCGTGAGTATACTTTGGAACATATTGGTCACCATGTTTACGCTTGCTCATATTGTTTTAGTTTATTCTTTAGTTGTTGAATCTCAATTTCTAGGTTAAAGATTCTTGAAGCCATAGCATTCTTCAGATTAGTCAACTCAAAGATCATCTTGTCATAGTGTTCCTTGTGATAAGGAATCTTGCTGATGTTTGTTACTGTGCCCCGGGAGATTCCGAAGTGATCTCCTACTTGCACGCGCGTTAGGTGTGGGTTTGCGTGGATATATTTGCGGATATGTAACTTCTCCTCAAGTGTGAGATAGTAGTTCTTGCGGGTGATATGTGTGGCTTTACGTTGATGTGACATATGTTAATCCTTTCCTGCAGGTGGTGTATACTTGAATGCTTCTTGTCGTTTGATTTCTTTCTGATATGATTCGAATGTGTCTGATAGTTGTTTTATCTTTGCGTGCAAGGTGTCGAGTTCATGGCGCTGACAGAAGTTTGATTGTAGGAAATCTGTCTTCTCGTCATTAACCCATCGCGATTCACAGCACCATTGGATATGCTTGTATTGATTTATTATTTCATTACTACCACAGCCCGGGCACTTCGGGCCGCCTGTTGGTTTCCATTCATACGCGCTCATTTTGTTTTTGTTTTTGTTTCTCTATCCTTTGTTCCCGCAACTCGATCACAGCTTCAGCCTGTTCGAATGCGATCTCTGCATTACGCTGTAAGGTTTCCTTGTTGTTTGGATTAGCCAACAGCCCAGTGAGAGCTTGGCCCACCAGATAGTCCAACAAATACATGCTGAGATATCCGGGATTCCGCACGCGGAAAGGATCTTTGTCGGACATTTTTGTTGCTTTGTTGGAGAGTTATGATATGATTTAGATATGGTTAAGTTAATTGACAGACTCTACAAGTTCCTCCTCATCATCTTCTTCCTCCTCAACCTCGACAACGCCAGAGGACTCGGCGGCTGTGAGATCTTCGGCGGTAAGTCTCACGACCGCCGCCTTATCCTTGAGTGCCTTCTCAAGTTCGCCCGCCAGATCGACGTTCGATGAGCCGATTGCGTCCACGGATTTGAGTTTCCTCGCCAGCTTAGGAGCCATGTGATCACTGAGGATTGTGCCCTCGGGAACATAGATCTCTTGCAGTGTGTCGGTGAGGGTTGTGATACGGACACAACGACCGAGAGCTTGAGCAAACTCTTCGGCCCAATAGGTCATCGTTGATGCGACTTTGCGTGGTCGTGTGTGCTGGTAGCGATGATCCAGTGAGATACCCGTACCTCCTGAGGAGAGAGTGTAGATACAGAACTCAGTCTCACCATTGAGGAACGCTTGCACGTTCTCGTGTCGTTCCTTTTGGTTTTGATTGTGGAGCTTCATCTCTCTGAGCTTCTCATTCCGTGCAGCGAATGCATCCTTCGTCATCTCTCGGAAGATTCTCTCGCTTGTGTATTTGATGCCTTTGTGGAATGCGCGGAACTCTTCCTTGCTGATGCCGATGTCATCAGACTTAGGCTTTCTTGCTTCATGAGGATTGTCAAGAATCCACATGCCCATCTTCGCAGCGATCTCTGCCGCGCGCGTCTCGGGCAGAAGCTCCTCGGGCTTGATCTCTTTGTTGCCGCCCCAGATTAAGGAGATCTTGTCTTTAGTTAGACCCTTAGACTTGAAGTATTCAGACTCACAGAGCTTCATGACTAGCTCCTTGAGAGTCTCGGTGAAGCGGATCGCTATGACTGGCGCATAGCCTTGTTGGTGAGCGGCGATCGCATCAGCGACCCATGTGTCTACAGTAGCAAGCTCGGCCGCTCGGGCCATGACCATGAAGGCGACCATGACTTGACCTTGTGGATCTATGCTGCGACCTGTTCTTTCAATGGCCTCAAGATAATTCTTCATCGCATTCTTGAGCATGTTCTTGTTGGCCTCGTCGGTGATCTCAAAGAGCTTGACTTTGTTGAGGGCCTTCACCTTTTGAGGATCGCCCGGCGGCTTAACAAGGCGATCGCCCAGCGCACCGGCCCAGCGTTCGAGTGCTGCTGCATTCGCCGAGCGGGGATCTGCGCCGAGGGTAAGAGTGCGAGCGAACTCTGGGAATGTCTCTCGCGTGAGAGGTCTTGCTCCATACGGCAAGCGCATGGCAAGAGTCATGAACATCGTATCCCATACAGTCACGGCGGGCGTGGCTGAAGTGAAGACCCACTTGATAGATGGGAATTGAAGGAAGGCTTCTAAGTATTTAGTGCGCTTAGACTTCTCCTTCTTGATCTCCTGACACTCGTCGAGAATGATAAGCTTGGGCGCTGCTTGCTCTGGCAGGTTAAAGCGGATGACCTTTGTAGCTTGGCCGAAGATCTCCACTGTTTCCTCCTTAAAGAAGTTCTTGTTCTTCGTGGAGAAGACTTCGTTGTATGACCACACGTCGACGGCCAGCCCGACGCTTTCGAGACCTAGCTTTTTGAGAGTGTCCCTAAAATCCAGCACCACGGACTTCTTGGTGATGATTAGGATCGGTGGGAATAATCCTAAGAAGTTACAGAACTTTTGCGGGTCATGTTTCTGTAGCCACAGTGCGAGACCGGCGGCGATCCAGCTCTTACCTTTGCCGGTGCCGAGTGGGACAAGTGCGCCGTTGAGATTGTCTTTGTACAACACATCGAGCAGCGCGGCGATAGCTTTCTTCTGTTGGGGTTTGAAGTCGAGACCGTTGGGGAGTTTGATGTCGATTGTGGAGTAAGTTCTTTTTTCTCGAAGAGCAGCTTCCTCTGCGAGGCGCAATGCTTCCTTCTGTTGGCGCAACGGAGCTTGATTAACCCAGCCTTGAAGAAATCCCAACAACGTAGCGTAGTCTAGTTTGATGGATGGAACGACAGCAAGACTAAGCTCACGCTGCAAGAAGTCCCACTCATAAGGCTCCTTGCGATAGAGATCTGTCAGCTTCTTTGCTTGCGCTCGCGCGGTGGTGAGAGCGGTCTGTTGAAGACGATCTTCTTTGCTGGTATAGGTTGGTTCTGCTGGCGCGGCTTTCTTAACGCCAGATGGGGTTGAAAAGATATTCATAATATTATAGGTCCATCAACTTCGCGATCACTTCCTCAGCGTTCTTGAAACCGTAGGCTTGAGGCGTTCTTGAGATCAGAGAGATGTACTCGCCAAAGACAATACTCTCTGCGGTTGGTTTGTCAAGCATGGCGAAGGATTTATTCAGGGCATCGCGCCTATTGAGGAGAGGCGTAAGCTTTTTCTGCACCGCAAGCATCTCATCCTCCAGCCGTTGGCGTAAGACTACATTCTTGGTAGTAGCCTTGTCCATCTTGGCTTTGAGGCGTGCTGCTTCCTTCTGACATTTCTTCTGTAGGTTTTTGTTCATCTTGTTGTGGTTGATTTTCTTGGTTAATTTTTTCTAACAGACCGCGAGTGTCTACAATACGGAGAACTTCTTCGATGGGAAAGTAACAGTTGATGTTGTTGAACGCACCTTTTAGGGCATCATTGAGTTGTCTACTCTTATTCAAATAAACTTCCTCGCCCTGCGATGTGATCGCGGCGGCGACTTCGAATGCTTTCTGTTTGGTGAATAGCTTCGCCTTCGACAAGGCGTCGGCGATCATTTCGATCCTGAGTTCCTCCGCTTTTTTGTGGAGGAAGGATATGTCAGAGGCAAGGTGGTTTGCTCGTAGTGTTCTCCGTCTTTCGTCGGAAAGGTTCCACTCGGTCGCGTCCCAGATGACGCTGTAGGATAATCCGTCCTCGTCGACTCTCTGAATATAGATATGCTCACCCGCGCAGTGAGCTTTGATCCAGTCCGCTGTTTCATTTGAAGCAACAATCGCATGGGCAAGATTATTCCCTGGAGTTCTTCGGATGAAGTGACCTCGTTCTGTATCGACATGACAAGAACAGGCTGGGAAAAGCAATCCCCAGAGGGATTCGCTTGTGATGATTTCTTTTTCGTTTTCATTTTGAGGAAGCATAGACTTTACGGAGATGCGAGGGTTGAATGCCTAGTTCGGCTCTGTACTTGGCGATTGTGCGGCGAGCGATTGTGTTCTTGAGAAGAACAACGATGTCCTCGTCGCTAAGAGGTCTTGACTTGTCCTCGCGTGAGATGATCTCTGCGATTTGGTTTTTTATAGACAGGTTACTCTGCATGGTATTTTCATTGTGGTTTATGATTGCGCTGGTGAAGAAGAAACGGAGTTCGTATGTCCCGTGCGGCGTGCTGATGTATTTGTTATGGACTGCGCGTGAGACTGTGGTCTCATGGATCTCGCACACGGTGGCGATCTGCGCCATGATGAGCGGCTTGAGATCTTTGATATTCCCGGTCTTGAAGAACTCAGATTGATAATCTACAATAGCCTTCGTGACACTGAAGAGTGTCGACTGGCGCTGAGTGATTGAGCGAATCAGAAACTTACCTTGCTTCACGCGATCTCGGATGTATTCTCTGTCCGCCGCAGAGAGCTTGTCGAGATAGTTGAGGTAAGTCTGATTGATCTTGTAGATTGGAAGACGCTCGGACGGGATCGTAATGTTGAAGTCTTTGTCGAGAAAGATCTCTGCGTCTTTGGGCGTGTGCGTTGAAGAGGAGAATTCGGAGGCTGGGTTGTAGTTTAGTTTGCTTAGAGATTTATAGAGATTCTCTATGGTCGTAAAGGTTTCGTTGTATTTTTTGCTTAAGAGAGGAATCTGTCTTCGTGTAAATAGATCTTCGTCTTGTTGGAGGATCTTGTATGCTAGTGAGTCTTCTGGAAGTTGGAGACAGAGACAATCAGCCAGACCAAGTGCGCCTAAGCCTTTGGGTTCGAGAGTTCTTATGAATCTAAGTGCATCCCGTTGCGGTGTGCTTAGTGCATCAAGATCGCCCGTGTAAAATCCCCGCTCGTCGAGCAGATGTATAATGCTCGTATCGTGTTGCGCTATAAGAAGTTCTCTTAACAAGTATTCTTCAAGAGTCTCATCTCTTGATGGATTATTCTCAAGAGGATATTCCTCTCGGGCGGGCAGGCTGTAAGAACTAGTCCACTGCATGTCTTGCGGCAACTCTGCTTTGTCATTCCGAAAAAGAATTTCTTCTTCGGGCGTGTCTCTATCGAGGAGTTCGACACATGGATTATCTCCGACAAAAGACTCCATCAGATTGTGGAGTTCACACAGCGGTGCCTGTAGCAAGGCGAGAGACTGCTGAAGTTGTGGACTCAGGATAAGACTCTGAGTCTGATTAAGTGCGAGAGAAAACTTCATTTTGGCTAGTGGTGGTTGTTAGCCTATGCAAAGGAGCTTCTAGTGTGCCAAGTTTTGGCACCTGTGAGATGCCAAGGCGTGAGACACTCTGAAAATCCAACAAAAAAGCCTCTGTGAGATTGCTCCCACAGAGGCTTTGTGATTTGGGTTGATTATTTTTATCTACTCAATCACTCGATCGAGTAAAACTATTAGACCTTCGCGGCCTTCTTCGCCTCGCGCTTGGCCTTCGCGGCCGAGAGTTCGTTGGCCTTGGCGAGAAGCTGCGCCAGAGAGGCGATGAGGTTAGACTGCTTGGCGATCGCAGCGTCCTTGTCGCTGACGTTGAGAGAACGGGCGATATCGTCAGACCACTCGCCAGCGAGGGCAAACACAATCGAGCCGATCTCAGAGCGAATGCTTTCGATCTTCTTGAGGACAGACTTCTCAGTCTCACGATCCGCAGAGACGCCATAGATGAAGGCGGCGAAGTAGTCCGGAGTGTTGCCCTTGCTGAGATAGGCTTCAGAAGCGTCCTCAGAGATATCCAGCAAGTGCTCGCTGACCAGATCGCTCAGCGCATTAGAGATGCGCTTGGTCTCGGTGACAGAGCCGTCTTCGTTCTTCACCTTCGTGACGTGCTCGGTCGGGATCTCAGCGAGAGCTTCGCCGCGCTTGACCCAATACTGCAGGTCAGAAACCGCCAAGACAGGCTTCTGGAAGGAGACGATGCGCTCGGGAGACTTTGCAGTCTTGCGGACATGACGCTCCGCGGTGGTGAAGATAGGATTGCCGTCGGTGTCGCTCTGGAAGACAGAGCCAGCAAACGAGGCAACGAGTTCGAGGTTCTTAGTGCTCATGATGTTTTATTTTTGTTTCTAACTTTGTTGGTAGTTTGTTTTGGGATGTTTACGGTCGCGCGACCTTAGACATTTCGCTCATCACCAACGGGACTTGCAAAGCGATAGAGCTTCTTGAATGCCAAGTTTTATCTTGGCGTAAAAAAGCTCCACAAAGAGAAGCCCTCCGTAAAGGGCTTGTGCTTTATGGAGAGTTAATTACCTCCGAGAATCTGACCGAGTTCTTCGGCGGTGAGGTTGAAGTCTACACTGAGGACGTTATCTGAGAGGATACGTTGGATGTATGTGTGAATGTCTAGCGTATTTGAGACAGGTGCTAAGCAATAGCTGTAAAAGCCTTTGATATGTGAGGGAATTATGATTATCATATGTTATGCATCTTTGATGTTTATAACACAAGTGCCTTGTTGAAACGCTGCGCCATTCGTACCTTTTGCCTTGCGGGCAGTGACTCTTTTATGCACGCGAAAAGCATCAGGATGCATAGGCTGCACTGAGCCGCCTGTCTTGTGGCCGAAGTTCAATGCGCCTTTGTAAGACCATTGCGGGGCGCATTTGATGCACCTGTCAAAGCCGAGAGCTTTGCGCTCGGTGTCGATGATTTGGAGGCAACGAAGACAGCGATTTGTCATAGGAGTTCTTCCTTTCCTAAATCCCATCCTCCTAAATCGTCAGAAGGCTCATCGTCGTAGATGCTCAATTCGCGACGCAAGTCTTCGAGTGTTGGTTGTTCGTCTTGTGGTTCTTCGTTCATTGGAGTTTTATTAAAAGATTCGTCTTCCGTCTTCATAATAACGATCAGGCATTTCGTCGCTGTATTCCTCAAACGCCCAGCGCTCGTGACAACGGTCGCAGACTGCACTCCGTGCCTTTGGAGGCATCAAAACGCTGCAATTAGCGCAATGGAAACGCTCTGCGCCGTTCTCGTCGATGACAGGACAGCCGCCCGGCTCGTGGCCGCAGCATGGATAATCTTCACAGGCCATAATTAAAAATCTTTATGAGTTTCAACAAAGTTCTTGCCGTTTATGAGGCCACAAGCCTGACCTGTGAGCTTGAAATGCAAGCCGAGAAAGAGCTTGATCAAGCGAATCTTAACGGGCGTGAATCTTGGATCATTATTAGTCGGCTCCATAAAGTCGCTCCATAATTCTTGCACCATTCCGCTTGTGTACGTCACGGCGTGGATTTCTCGCACTGGCTCCATGTCGGAGATTTGGACGTGTTCAATATGTTCATCAAGCCTTTGATTGAAGTAATGAGTCAACATCCTTTCGGCTTCTTGTTTGTTTATTGTTATTTTCATTTTGTTTAGTTAATACATTATTCCTTTGACGAAGTAATACAAAGTGATCAGCAAGATCACAGAGCCTACAATCAAAACAATGAGTTCGTCTTTCTTGTGTTGTTTCATAAATATCAAATCCAATCAATTTTGCTTTTCTGAGTTGCTCTCACAATGCGAGAGACACTTGGTTTATGACAGAGCCAAGCCTTTGCCTTGTGGACAGCGGCCTTGTCTTTCTTTGCTTGTCGCTTTGACAAAGGCACAAGTTGCTTGTGCTTTGTTGCTTCACGAAGAGCAAAGTATTTGCCTAGATTGATAGAGTTAAATCTATCAAATTGTTTTTGCTTTCTGGTCATAGTCCTAGACTTTGCATCTAGTCTTTACCTTGTAGCGTGTGGATAGTTTGAAGAAAGGAAGGTTTGAATAAAACCATTTAGTGCGTGGATATTGCGTTGTGGATAATGCGCAACACTACAAGGCAAAGACTAAATGCAAAAGCCTTGCGAGTCACCTATTGTTCTCTTTGCAAAAGGCAAAGCAATAGCGCAAGGCTTTTGATTTAGTTTTTTGAGGTTGTTTGTTTGGTTAAGCTACCAAAGGCAACCAACAAAGAGTCTTTTGTTTTTGCGTTTCTGTCGTGTTAAATCCTTTAGACAGTTTCTTAAACCAAAGGAAGGTTAACGCAAAGAGCCGTCGTTAGGCATTGCACCTAACACGTTTTTCTTTTGGTTCCGGTCAAGGCCAAGCCAACCAAAAGAGTCTTAAAGACTCGTGGGCTTTTGTTTTTGTGTTAGGCTTCACTTTCAATGGCGTTTTAAGCCAATCGTTTGTAGGGAAAACCTAGAAAGCTACTAACTAACACTCTAACAAGAGCCTTTCCTATTCACGCAAGGAAGAGTCGCGAGTAAATCCCGCAACTTGTACGTTTAACGTCTAACGTCTCTTTGCTAAATGCGTTTGAGGTTTTAGATCTTAACATTAAACAAAGAGAACCGGTTTTTTATTCTTACTTTAACAAAAGGGGATTTAATGTCCACAAAGCTACTTTGTCCGATTCTTTGTTGTTTCTCTTAACAACTTAGCTTTTCCCGTTGCTAGGTTAAATGCGTTTCTACCGATTCACCTAGATTCTTATCTTAGCTTAAACTCTAAGATAACAACTTCACGCTACTTCTAAAGAATTATTACCGTTCCTTTGGAGTGTTAGTCACAAAGGCACACTTTGCTTTATTAAATCCGGTTCTCTTGTATTATTCAAACCGGGCTTTGTGTGTGCTAGGTTCACTCTCCCGCTTTAACACGGGAGAGTGTGAAGTGTTACCGTTTAAGCCTTAGTCGCGGGAGCCTGCGGGGCATTCTGGGAGGCTTTGAGAACCGGAGCGTTAGAATCCCCAGTTTCAACCTCACAAGCCCGCAGCAAGGCATTTAAGCGCAAGCCCAAGGCATTAGCCACCCCGCTCAAAGCCTCCCAGCGTGCCGTTTCTTGTTCCAAAATGGACTTGTGAGTCCCCTTAGCGAAAGAATTACGGACGATAGGGCCGATCGCGGAGCCTTTGCTAATGCCGACAGCCTTCGCAGTATCTTTGAGGCTCTCAACCTTGCCAATCTCACGAATGAAATTGGCGGGGTGGATTGCACACAAAGAAACGAGGTCACGAACAAACGGGACCATAGTGGACTTGACGGTATTTGTGTTGTTTTGCATTTTAGTATTAGGTTTTTAGTTTTTTAGTTTTTGGACTTCACACTTTGAATAAACAAAGAGTGAACCTAACACACACAAAATAAAATGTCTTGTCCCTTTGACTCAAAGGAGAGCCAACAAAAAGGGATTCTGTAAAAACACTACAAAGCGAGTCCCGGCGGGAAAGAATCCCGCAAGGCTCTAACGTGTTTTCGGTAAAGAACAAAACCGTTTGTTGTCCCGGCGGTAACCGGAGCGAAAGCCTATCCTTTCGCAGAGCCTGTATGGTTGCGGCTCAAACCCGTGCCAGTCTTAGCTATTGAAGACCGCACTATGGCAAAAGTCTTCTATGCGCCAAAAACGGTCAAGCCTTTTTAAAAAACGTAACACAAACGTAACACAAACGTAACACAAAAAACTCTTGACAAGCCTTTTTAGGTAACAAAAAGCCTCATTTTTAAGTAAAAAACGAGAATACTGAAGAAAAACTCAAACAAAGCAAGCTTTTTCAGAAACTATTAGAAACGCTAATTCTTCGAGAAAGTCACTAAAGGCTTTTTAATGATTTTTTCTTTAACATTACAAAAGTAAACAACAAAAAACACTTGTAATTCTGAAATAAAGCAAGCTTTTTCTTTAGGTAATTCTTTAGGCAAAAGAGAAAAAGTAAATAATACGCTTATCAGGTTTTTCTGAGGGATCGTTTTTTTTTTATTATTTTATTTAACATATTTAACACTCCAGTCTCACAAAAATACGTTATCTACTACAAAAAGACCCTAAGCGCAAAATCCCAATTTATCAATAAGCATATTTATCTGACAAATAAAGGATTTAACACTAACAAAATCGCTCTTTTAACACTCTTTTATCACAAAACGCTATTTACAAAGAGCTTCAATGCATAGAGCTTCTATGCATAACCCTTCGATCCCTTGCGTTTCTATGCATAGAACCTCAATGCATAGAGCCTCAATGCATCTTTGTTCTACCCATAGCACTCCAACGCATCCCGACGCGCACAGGAAAGACCCGAAAAATCGCGTCGATGTCCGAACATGACTGCTCACAGATTTTATAGATTTTTTGGGGTTTAAAAGTGTATTCTTTCTTTGGCCTCTTTGGTGCTTTATGCGTTCTATATGAGCGATTTAATGATGCGAAATCAGATTCTGGGTCTTAGAAGGGCCGGGATGAGTTGTGAAGAAATAAGTGCGGCTTTGGAGGTAGATAGTATGGTCGTGCGTTTGGCCTTAGAAGCCGCCGGTGGAAGTGCTGTGTTGCGCAAGGAGGCTCTTAAAGAAGAGGATATCACAGACGATGTCTCCGAGGCCGAAGCCAAAGAAATGATGGGCATCATCAAGGACATAGCCCGTAACGAAGAAAGCGGCGTTTATGCCCGCCTGAACGCGGCTAAGTATGCCCACGGCGCCAAGCGCGGATATCACAAACGTCATCTTGATCTTAACGTCGGCTCGGGCGAATTGCTCCTTAAGATCAACGAAGCCTATGCCTCAGCGGCCATGCGCGCCCGGGCCGCGTTGGGTGGTCAAAGTCTCACGGCCAAAGAAATCAACGTCATAGAAGCCCCAATAACCGTAGCCGCAGAGCTTACTCAAGAATCCCCAACCGATCACGAATCCCCAACTCAATCACAGCCTGCGGCGCCGAAACCCCGGCCCTTTAAGTTATGATCAAAGCCCCAATCTCGTCCGATACACTCAAGCTCGTTCAAGCTCGCAAAGCGCTAGAAGCGGAGAAAGCTGCTGAGAAAGCCCGCGCTAAGGAAGCTAAGAAGAAAGCCATTGAGACTCCGCCCAAGGCGCCTGAAGCTGCCGCCGTAACTGAGCAACCAACAAACAAGCGCTACATCGCGCATCAGATTGACACCCCAGCGGATTTGCTTCTCGCCCACAGGCCTGACTTAAAGCTCTACAAATGGCAAGCAGAAACCCTGTTTCAACTCGCAGGATATACCGACATCAATGATCTCGATCTGCCTAAAACTCGACCAACCGACAAGACGCCGTTATACTACAATCTTGTCGCAGCCAACGGAAGCGGAAAAGATCAGGTCGTTATTAGCTCCTTCGCTGTCTGGTTTTGCCTTTCCAAAGTCCGTTCTCGATGCGTCATTACGTCATCTTCGTACGAGCAGCTTAAAGATCAGACGTATAAATACATAAAAAACATTTGCGAAGAGATCAATGTTTCGTATGGCCGTAAGGTCTTTGAGATCGTTGAGTTCTTGATCACATGCAACGACACCGGCTCAGAGATCAAATGCTTTGTGACAGATGACCCCGGCAAAGCCGAAGGTCGTCACCCGTTCGACGAGCCCGGCGCTGAGATGGCTGTCATTATTAACGAGGCAAAGTCGATCACGGACGAAATGTTTCAGGCTTTTAGTCGATTCACAGGCTATAACTACTGGCTCGAGATCTCCTCGCCCGGCAAGAACTCCGGCCACTTTTTCAAGCGCTGCACGCGCTCAAAGTATACCTTTCCAGACAAGCTTCACGTTGGCGAATTCTACTGGCGCAGAGTTACAGCCTTCGATTGTCCTCACCTTCTCGGCAAACACATCGAGCATCTCAAAGACGAACATGGCGAGCAATCCCTTATTTATCGAAGTCAAGTGTTGGCTGAGTTTACCTCACTCGACGAGGCTGCATTTATCCCCTCAACTCTTTTCGAAAACTACCCAAATAATCCACCTCGTACGTTTGGATTGCCCAATCGGGCGGGCATCGACCTATCGCTCGGCGGCGACGAAACTGTGGCGTACTTCTTTGTCCATGGAAAACTCCACCTTCGAACAACAAAGATTCGCAACGAGGCAATTCTCCATAATCAGATCATCAGTTGGATTAAAGAGTTCAACATTACGCCATCTGAAGTACGCATTGACGATGGCGGTCTGGGGCGACCCATCGTGCAGCGCGTGCAAAACGCTGGTTATGATGTCGTGCCGATACGAAACGAAGCCCGTTCAAGCAACCCGAATTTCTACAAAAACAGAGGCGTTGAAAACTGGAATCGTCTTAAGCGTGCTATTGAAGATCGTGCCTTTCCTACAGTCAATGACGATCTCACTCGCCAACAACTTTGCACGCGTGGTTTCTCGGTTAAAGGCATTGTTACATATTTAGAGCCTAAAGCGGAGATGCGCTCTCGCGGCCTGTCCTCACCCGACCGAGCAGACGCGTTGGCGTTGTGTTTTGATGGTGTGCCGTTGGCAGTATTCAAGGAAGAAGTTCTGCACACAACAGAACCCGAAAGCCGTTTTGCAGAACTCTTAGAGAGGAACAAAAAAGGCCCATTAACTTTCGATGAAAAGACAGAACTTACAATCCTCTGGGGTCAAATGACTCACAGACCGGCACAAGAAACGCTAAATTCGGCTGAGCCGCGTGAACAATTGCGCGGGCAATATCACAAATTCGTAACCTCTAAATAATTATGGACGGATCAATGGATTACATCGACGAGTTTTTCTCGTCCCTTAGCCCTGAAGAGTTGTCTTACGCTCACAAGAAACTCATGAAGGGCAGAATGATGGGCGGCCCTAAAGTCGAGATCGAAATCGGCGAGGATCAAGAAGAGCCTAACGATTCCGACTCTGAAGAATACACCAACGGCAAAGGCCCGAACAACGAAGCCAAAGGCGGCGACGCCAATGCTACCGTTCCGAAGGCTATGTCGAAGCGCAAGACCATGGCTCCTAAAGGTGACGTGCCTCTGAAGGAAGACGCCATGTTTGACGAAGAGGAATAATCTCATGAACGAAGAACCTGCAAACAATCAAGAAACATCCGCTATCTTAGCGCAAGCTGGGCAAAAGAACCTGTTGGACCTCAATACCGCCAACGGGTTAATTAGCCAATACATTTCGTCGCACGGTGCTGTAGAGGCGACCACGGTCACCAATCGGCGTCTGCGCTCGAATAAAGCTGACGTTGAACAGATGCGTTCGGCGGGTCTTCTTCAGGAGAATCAGACTTTTATTGGTGTTCGTCTTATCAACCAAAACATCAATCAAGCGTTGCCTCCGTTGCTTTCTTACCTAAAGCAATCCCCACGGATGGCGACGTTTGTCCCCGGCGACAACTCTTATCTCGATCAAGAGTTCACACGCGTGCTTCAATATCCCGGCTGGGAGATTCCATACATTGAAGTGCTCGATGGCGCAGAGCTTAACGGCATTGGCTACATGATGGTCAAGGCCGACAACACTAAGCTCGGCGGCGTGTCGATGGAGACGATTCCATTTAATGAAATCGTGTACGATCGTCGTTTGAAGTCTCTGCAAGATAGCCCCGCGGTCTTGATCAAGCACGTCATCACGGCCGTGAGTTTCTATCACTGGGACTCGTTTGAGAACTTTGACAAGAACAGTGATGCATACAACGCCATCACCAAGCGATTGCTGTCTGAGGAAGTCAACGTCATAGGCGACGACTTGGTGATCTATGAGACGTTCGTCAAAGTCAACGGCTTCGTCTATCGCGGCTGGTATTACAAAGACAGCAAGCAGTGGCTTAAGCAGCCTTTGCCCTTTAGCAACGGCATTGAGGAGTCTGTGCCTGAGGTCAACATCGACCCTATGGCGATGACGACTGAGCCGACTTATGTCAATAAGCCTGTTCATCTGACCTATTATCCGATCGCAGTTAAGCGCGCTGAGATCAAAGAAAACCGCAAGCACGATGAGGCTGAGGGCCGAGCGGTTGAAGATTATCATAAGCAAGAAGCCGCCACGACCTTGATGACTGCGGCGGTCAACGGTTGTACACAGGCCGCGAATACGATGTGGTCGCCTGATGGTGCGAATCTCGACGGCATGGCGCCCGCGCAGTTGCAGTACAAGATCAAGAACAACGCGATCTGGAAGACTCCAATGCGAGCCTTCACTGCGCCGTGGCCTGACCCGATGATCTTCAAGGGGATCGAAGCCATCACGCAGCAGAACGCGATGGAGAACAATCAGGTCGCGTGGGCTGTCAATAATCGTAGAGATTCTCGTAAGACTGCGACCGAGATCGAAGCTGCCCAGCAGCAGCAAGGTATGCTCACTGGCACGGCTGCGTTGGTGTTCAGTATCTTCTTACGCGATGTACTCACGATGACGTGGCCGATTGTGCAGAGTGAGGCAAAGAAAGGCTCAATCAAGTTCTTGATTGAAGTCTCTGATCCCGCTGAAAAAGAATCAATCCTCAGCAAGCAATACGAAGTAAAGCCCGCGGGCGACATTGACTTCGTTGAGAAGCAACAGCGCATCACGAACATCCAGCAAGATCTGCCGATGTTCCAAGGTACGCCCATTGGCCAAGAGATGATGAAGGAATATGTGCGTCTTCGTTATCCCGAAAAGTACGATCAGTGGTCTAAGATTCTCAGCCAGGGCAATGACACGCAACTCATTCAAGGTCTCGGTCAAGCTCTTCAAGCCGTCGTCACAGACGAAGCCACGGGCCAGCTTAAGCCTGAATTTGCCGCCGAGGCTCAATCCTTCCAGCAGCTTCAGCAAGCTGTTCAGCAGCGCCTAGCTCAGCAATCTAATGCAACCCAGCAAGGCTAACTGGATTCTGTGGGCGAATAGCGCGGAGACTCTACATTTCCTCGCTTGGCTTTCGGAAGAACAAAACAAAAGGCTTAAAGCAGCAATGCACAAAGCCTGTTCTTCAATGCCCACGCAAGAAGATCTCCTTCGAGCAAAGACGTTCGAAGACATTAAACAACACATCGCAGAACTCACACAATAACTCCTATGGACATCCCCGCTCCGACATCGGCGGCCTCTACGCCGTTCAACATCAACACCGGACCTTCCTCGGCGCCATTGCCTCCAGCGGCGCCAACGTCTTTGCCGAACGAAAACATCTCGTTTGACTTTGATGGCGAAGATTCTACGTCATTCGATGTCAACAAGCTTCTGCCTAAAGCGGAGGCAAAGCCCGCTGAGCAGCCCGTTGAGTCTCCTAAAGAAGAAACCCCGACCGACGAAGCAGATCCATTCGATCTTCCAAAAGATGTCACTGAGGCGATCAAGTCGACAAAGCCAAAGATTGAAGAAAAGTCTGAAGCGCCACAGAAGACTGAGACTACGCAGACGCAAAATCAACAAGGCCGCGACTATAGCAACCTGCCCGATGAAGTCGTCTCTGTCCTGAAGAAGCTTCCCAATCAGACCTACAATGCCGTTCGTGATCAGTTGCCGAAGTGGTATGAAGCATTCAAAAAGCAAGCTGAAATCCCCAAGCATTACACTCAGCATCCGGAAGCTTACAAACTCGACACGGGTTACAATCAGATCCAAGCCGAACTCGAAACAGACCGTTTCGAAGTTGGCTCGCTGAAGAATGCTCTTGTGGCGCTCAAGCAGAATAAGCCCTTTGAGCTTCTCGAAGGCTATGATGCTGAAGGCAATCCTGTCTTTAAGACCATTCAGCCCTCGAAGAACGGCACGCATGATCCCGCGCTTGAGCTTGAGCTCACTGAAGCCTATCGTCGTGCCCAAGCGAACTACGAGAAGTCTTTCAACGGCTTTAAGACTTTTCCCGAGCGCTACAAAGCTAAGATCGCAGAGGAGCGAGAGTTCATCAATGGCAGCTTCAAAAAGATCTTCAAGGACATTGATCCCGAGAAGCTCACGCCCGAAGAGCAGTCTTATGCGCCCTTGTTGCAGAAAATTATCCCCGATAGCGTGACCGCAGAGGATGCTCGCAAGATCGCCCACTACGCAATGGTCGGCAATCTGCGCATGGCTAAGGCGTTCCAAGCCTATATCGCCCAGCAGAAACAAAAGCCCGGCGTAATTCCTCCGCCGAGCGCTGGCCCAATGGGCAAATCCACAGGCGGCGATGACATTCCGCTCGGTGATAAGGAAATGTTTGGAGACGATTAAATCTTTACAAAATAAAGTCTGGCATATCGTTAGCAAAACATCGAATGTCAGACCGAATCTCCCAGAGAGATTCCGCTAGAAGCTCTGCTATCTAAGCGGTTACGGCTAGGACAGACCTAACCATTAACCGTTTGTGATGTCAGGGCTTTTTTGTTGTCCTGACGGATCAAACATCAAACGAAAGTATAACAATGCCAGCAACATGGGACTTGCCGCGTTCAAGCGGACTTTGGAATCAGCAAGACATCGCTAACTACAACCGCCTTCCGATCTGGATGGCGATCCAGCAGACCAAGAAGATGCAGATGTGGTCGCGCTGGAAGGACATGTTTCCCAAGATCAAGTGGAAACAGAACATGGGTGACATCCTGCAGGGTGTGATCGCGGAGAACTCCCCGATCGTCAATCAGGTTCATCGCCCGAAGAACATCACCGAGCTGCCGCTCAAGACCGTAGCGAGCACTTGGGAGCGCACGAATCAGAGCCGCGTCAAGCGTCATAACTTCGAATCCCCGCAGTTTAACTTCCTGCCTTCGTTCCGCGATTTCCGCACGAAGCAGCTGAAGTTCGCCGCTGAGGATCTCTCGAAGCAGATTGCTGTCGGCTATGACTTCTTCACGCGTGACAACGTGTTCCAGAACTCGCCGTTCGTGTACATCGTTGGCAACACCACCGCTGGTGAGTTGCCTCTGGTGAACGCCCCGGCTGCTCTGCCGACCGATACCAGCGCGATCAAGGACACCGCTTGGGTTGCCGCTGCGGCCGCCAAGATTGGTTCCGACGACAACGGTTTCCTTTCCTATCGGCAGATTCAGGCCGTCGCTTCCTACGCGAAGAACTACCTGATGATCCCGCCGATGGAAGGTATGCAGAGCGGCGCCCCGGCTGACAATGAAATGTCGAAGGGTAAGTACGTTCTGCTCGGCGGTTCTGAGATCTATGAAGGTCTCGCTTTCGACACCCACGTGTTGAACACCAAGCCGCTGGCGATGAACCTCCTGAATAGCTCCTTTCAGGGCGCTATCGGGCCGAACATCATCTTCCGCGAAGAGTTCTATCCGCTGCGTTTCGCTGAGGATGGAACGATGCCCGCGCCTGAGATCGAGCTGTTGCTGCCTGACAGCGGCTATTCGACCCCGAACGCCACTCGTCAGACCGTCATCAATCCCGCTTATGCGGCCGCTCCGATCGGCGTTGCGTTCCTCATCGGCTACAACGCCTATGAGCAGATCGACGTGGGTCCGCCGCCCAGCGAGTTCACTGGCGCTTCGATCAACGGCAAGCGCTTCAACCAGCTCACTTGGAACGGCGAAGTTCGCCTGACCGACAACGTGCTGGTCAACTATGGTTCGAATAACCTCGACACCAACAAGTACGGTGAGTTCCTGCAGCTGATCGCCGACACCGTGCTCGGCATCATCGGCAACACTAACCGTAACGTCATACCCATCATCTATCGCCGCCAGATCGCCCCGTCGCTCTTCGTCTGATAGATAGCTACCGCAACAATTAACAAACAAAATAATGAAGCAGTTCTTTAAGTACTTCGTTTCGTTCGTGGCGATGATCAGTCTGGTCTTCGCTGAAGTCGTGTCCGGTACGTTCACCAGCTCTATCGCTGTGCTGAGCACTTCCGGTGTGTCCATCAGCAACTTCCAGGTTACTGATACCAGTGGCTCTGCGAACACCGTCATTCTCTATGATAATGACTCTGCCAGCAGCACCAATCGTATCTATGCCGCGTACACTGGCGTTACTCAGTACACCACCAATGTCGTGATGTCCTTCACGAACTTCACTGGTGTGGTGCAGAGCTACACCAACACTGTGCTGGCTACTGTCAACACTACTGTTGCTGCGTCGACTAATCAGGCTCGTCGCGTGTTTACGTTCACTGTGCCCGCTAACGGCACCGTGACCTTTACGCCGACCTCGCCTCAAGGCACGACCTATGGTCTACAGTTGAAGGCGACTGGCGCTGGCGTGTATAACGCCAACATTCAGGCTTTGCCGTAACACAACCAGCCCACTCGAAAGAGTGGGTTGCTTTTTGTTCTTTAAGGAGAATAAAGAGCAACCCAATCTATGATTGGCAACCTGACAGCTAAAATTCAAGGATATGTCTAATCTCTCAACATTGCCGAAAGGCGATTCCGCATGGCTTCTGAGGAAAGCCATTGAGCGGATCATACAACAAGTCTCCGTTTTGGAGACTAACATCGGCTCGTCTACGACGGGCAATAGTGCAAATACGCAGATCATTTTCAATGATGCCGGTACTTTGCGGGGCGACGCTGGCCTGACGTATAACAAGACTACAGATCTTCTTACTGTCGGAGCCGCCACCATCACCGGCGCTCTGACGGGTCAATCAAGTGGAAGTTTTTACACTGGTACTGCATTGCCGTTTCACATTCGAAACAGCGGAACTTCCTTAACGCAGCTCGGTGATAACGCTACTATTGGAGCAGGAACGGCTTTTGTTGTCGGATCATCTGACGGCACGTTACGTTTCCAATGCGTTGGTGTTGAGCAATATCGTATTGCTTCATCCGGCGTCTTCTCTTGGTACGACGGCGCTGGCGGTACCCGAATGACCCTGAACTCCACGGGGCTGGGCGTGGGGGTTAGTCCGTCGTACAAGGTCCATAGCGTTGTTACTTCTGGATACGCTGGTGCATTCAAATCAAGCACTGGTGTTGTTGGAGGAATCTTATGCGGCAACACTGTTGGCGATCTGATCGTCGGAGTCGATGCGTCTGGCAATGGACGCGTTACCGCTGATACATCCAAGTATCTCGGACTCGGTAGCGGAGGAATCAATGATCGGGTCATATTGGACACATCCGGCAACGTCGGCGTGGGGGTTACGCCGAGTGCGAGATTCCACTCTAAAGCTGGAGCGGTTACTCTTGGTGGAATCATCGAAACGGGTGGTGCCAATGCGCTTCTGTCATTCGCTGACTCCGCGACTAGCAGTTACACTCGTGTCCAGATTGGATCTAGCGGAAACAATTTGGTTGGATTAATAAACGGCACCCAAGCGATGACGCTCGACGCGAGCGGGAATCTGTTGGTGGGGACGACGAGTAGCAGCGAAACGTCATCTGTAGGCCACAAGATCAACACCAGTTTGACGGCTCCTTGGCTCGCTACTGTCGGTTCCGCTTCTA
>Ga0208784_1000051_pt1 | contig 51033 bp, 72 predicted proteins | sample DEB19_08_DNA_FD_184531 | JGI IMG/M metagenome (GOLD analysis project Ga0208784, IMG submission 184531) | Aqueous microbial communities from the Delaware River and Bay under freshwater to marine salinity gradient to study organic matter... | ecosystem: Environmental > Aquatic > Marine > Coastal ... | reverse complement strand
TAAACGGTCGGCAGGCCAGTACGAATAACTACGCGCTCGCCGGTAGGCAGGTTGCCTTCCTTGAACATGCAGTCTTCGAGGATTTCATTCGACTGTGACAGCAGTTCGGCGACTACTGGTACACGGCCTTCGGGGTCAATACGTTTGGCCCAGTCGGCCAGCGTGAGTGCGGTTGCAGAAAGAGTTGCCATGATTTGCTCCTGTTAAGTTTGCTGATTGGAATAGAGTGCGGCAGCGTGGTCATTGAAAGTCATCGGGCCTTTTGATTTTTGGCCTTTGTTTCCGCCGACAAAGTTGTCCTCACTGATTGCCTTACCTGCGCGGTACATAAACCTGATCACTTCAGGATTATTTCCCAGCCCAGAGTCTTTGAGTAGCGCGCGCAACTGGTCAGTGCCGAATGCGCTCAAAGCTTTTTCTGCTACTTGAAGGTTTTCTGCCAGCTTATCGCCGCCAAATTCCTTGTCAGATACAGATGCTTTGGTCCATTCGTTCTTTACCGATTCAATACGCTCAAGCTGTTTGCCCTCGATTACCGGGGCCAGCTTACTAAGCATCTTCTGCGCAGCGTCCTGAGTCAGATTCAATTCCTTGGCTACCTCCGAATATACGTCCAGTATTCCGGCGTCGACTGTCTTGCCCTCATCGAACTTGAAGTCGTACTTTTCAGGCGCTACCTGTGCAGGTTTTGTGCCTTCTTGGTCACCATTGGCATTGCCATTGTCGCCCTCTGTAGGTTGATTCTGGTTCTGTCCGTCGGATGCTTGCTGCCCATTCGCAAGTTGCGCATCACCCGTCGGTGAATTGCTTCCTGCGTCTTGCGATGCGGGTGCGCCGTCATTGGTCGTTGTGGCTTCCGTCATCAGCGAATCTGTCATTTTTTTGCTCCTTAACCATTACTGAGTAAAGCTCTGGGCATTGTTCGTGGATCATTGCCAGCATGCGATTGCCGAAGTTTCTGTTACCTTCTGCGAAAGCCATCTGCATCGCATTGGTGTTGAACGACAGCCGGAACACGCCGGATTGATCCATAAGCCGCCACAGTATGCGACGGCCCCGCTTTGTACCCATGAGCCACTTAATGTCCGATTCTTCGTTTTCCTTGAACAGCTTTTCGCGGGTAACTTTATCCGCTTTCTGCTTTTCCTGACTACGAAGATCGGTCGGATCGTAATTGCTCATTGTGTAATTTATCTATGTTGCTAAATCATACGGGCACTCAGTGCTCGTTCCGTATCAATATGCCCTCGATCACGACACCTATTTCAGCCGTTTGCTGGCTCACTCTTGACTGCCATTGAATGTCTGTTTTTTCTGCATAGGGAAATGGGACCACGCGCCGTGCTTCGTATCGATCAGTAAATGGTGCCTGCAAAACATCAAGTTTTACGCCATTTGGGTATTCGCTTTGAACCTTGTACAAACAATGGTTACCAGATCCGCCGGACAAATTCGAAAATAAATCCACTCGCGCCAGATAAAACGTATATCCGGCAGGCACACTGTACAGACTCATCTGGCTGCGTCCGACTCCTGCGTTGATCTTGGCATAGGTAATGCCGGCAGCAGACAGCGTCATTGTTCCAACAGCATTGCCAGACACGGTCACGAGGTTGTTGATCCTGAAGTATGACCCGATTGTTGACACTGGCGTTGTACCGTTAAGCGTGACAACTTCTGTGATGGGCTCATAAGCTGCATTCAGGCCCATGATGCGAATTGCCACCGCTGTATCTGACGCACTGTCGCTTACCATTTGCATGACCGTAGCTGCAAGTGGATATGTGTATACGGTTGCGTTTTCCCAGATGGGAACAAACGTCGAACTGACCAGCGGTTGATACCCAAAGATGTTGACCAGCGAATGGCCTTTAATCAGGTTGCGAGATACCTGAAGCTCAAACGGTTCTGAGCGATCATCTTCGGTACGTGATGGATAGAACACGGTCAGCCTTTACTCTTTTTTTCTTTGTCAGATGTCGGGTACAGCTTCTCAGCCATAAATTCCCGGCCAACAGACTGCGGCACATCGACCTTTTTGGCAAACTCTTTGTTGTGTGCCACGGCCTGCATGAACCGCTTCTGCTTTTCTGACTTGGCCGGCATGATCAGGCACCGTACAACAGGGTAGCACTGCGCTCGGCAGTTGGTGCATTCTCGCTGGCACCGATCTCCATGTCAGTAATCTGCAGGTCCATGCTCATGTCTTTGCCGCCTTGTGTTTCATAAGCGCTGGTGCCCTTGACGAATACCTTGGCAGTGATCGTCATTTCGGTACCAACAGTAGGCAACGTGGTGATGCCAAGCTTTTCCATTTCATCTTGGCTCAAGTGCAAGCACAGGCCATAGGGATACATTGGCTCTTCGTATTCAATTGCGCCGGGCATTTCTTCGCGCTCGGGCTTTTGCTTCATGTTAATCATTGCCATATTAGACCTCGGTAGCTGATGGTGAGTTGTAACCGCTGAACATGTTCATCACATCGGTCAGGGCGTTTTCCGATTGGCCGGTCTGCGCAGATGCCAGATCCTTAGCCGTAACTGCCTGCTGCTGCATCATTGCTGCTTGCTCTTTTGCGGCCATTGCCTGATCACGAGCCTGACGAATCAGAGCCACACTTTCATTGGCAATAATCAGCTTAGGATCAACGCCCAGCATATCGCTGTAGCTGTCGACCCACTGATCAGCATCAAACTTGTCCAACACATCAGGCTTGAACTGCGCCACGGCACCGAGGTTGCCGACCAAACGGTCGACGCTATTGGTGCCAACAGCGCGTTGTGCCTGTGCCAGCATCGATACAAACTCGACTGACAGTTCCATGCCCTGCAGTTCCTGTGGTGGCGGAGGCAGCATGTTGAATTCGACCATGCGCTGGAATGTTTTGTCGACCAACGGGTCCAGCAGCTCGTTGTGCAAACGCTCGAGCACCGGGCCCAGCATCAGCAGCTTTTCTTCATGGCGCTCGGCCACCTCAGTTGCTGTCATGCGGGTGTCAGTTGCATTGGCCAGCATCATGAACAGGTCAGCGTAGAACGCGCCACGGATGCGCTCGCGGCAATCCTGAATGTCCATGAGCAAATGCTGCAGGTTCAGGTTGACTTCAAATGCTGTCTTGATGCCGCCTTGTGGGCTGTTGGCATCGACATAGCTAATACCACCCGGCAATGAGTCTACATCGCGGTTCTTCATCGATGTCGGCACCTGCAATGGTGGCTTGGTCTGGTAGTCAATCGCTTGTGCTTTGCGTAGTTGTTCGTGCTGTAGCTGCTTGATGTCGCCCAAAGCTTCCATGCCGGGGCCATTGCCATAGATGTCACCACCAATTGTCGACCACCGCGGTGCCAAAGCTGGGAACTCTTTAAATCCAGACTCGCGCAGATACTGATCTTCGTTGCCGCCGACCTCAAAGTACACAGACTTGAATGGCATGTTCTTGTTGTCGCGCATCATGATGTCGCGATCAGTGCGTGGCTCAATGGCATGAATGATTGGCACCCATGCATCCAGTGTGCCGCGGTCATACATGTTCTGAACAGTGGTCGAACAGTTCTTGTAACCAAACTCCTTGACCAGCTCTGCGACTGTCTTTTCAAACTCGCGATAGATGGTATCGACTGTGCCGCGGTAGTCAGTAGCAATGCAGAACTCGCCGACTGTTGACGGGTAATGATGGATGACAGTGCGAGGATCTGACAGCAAAATCGATGACGTAGTGCCGAATGCGCCGAGCTCTTCGTACATCTGGTGCAGTGTGCGATACGTGTTCGACTTCTGAAACACTACCTGCATGCGCGTGGTCACATCTTCCAGCCACAGCTTCACCGGGTGATACGCATTGAGCTCAGGGTCAGCAGTAGCCAGTCTGAACCATGGTCGCGCCGGACTTGTAGCGCCAGCCATCATGCCTGCACCAAGGATTCGAAGCGCTCGTGTGCCGGTATTATCGTAGATGTTGTTGTGCCTACGCTGGCCACGGTCCCGGTCCTGTATAAAGTACCGGCCATTGCGTGGCAGCAGGTAGGTTGTGATCTCTTGCCAGTGTGCCCACCAAGTTGCGCGCTCAGACTTGAGCTGCCCCCAGCGGGTAAACAGCTTATCCCGAGTCACCGACTTGGGATTTGATTGTGCATCGCTGGGATATTGACTCATGTTTATGCGCCGAGGAGAGTGTTCTTGCCGAGTGCCAATTGATTAGGATCAACACCCATTGGGCCGGTCAACAGCGTTTGATTTTGTCCGCCAGATTCCTGTGCCGCTGCAAGTATTGCACTTGTGTCGGCTTGTTTTTGATTGGCCTTATTAATGCTTTGCTGCGATTGTGATTCTTGTTTCAAAGCAGAAGCTTCTGCTTTTTTGTTTGCTTGTTCTTGCATTTGCAAACTTTTTTCCTGCTGTTGTTGCTGCTTTTCACCGCTGTAAATAGAATAAGCAGCACTAGTTGCGCTGGAAGCCGCGGCAATAATTGCCCAAGTTGCTGGATCTAATCCCATGTCAAAATCCTTTCATGACTACTATGTCTGATGGTTGATAACCGCGGCGCTCCAGCATTGCTGCAAAGCTGGTGCCTGCTCTCGTGTGCCACAAAACTTTACTTGCGCCCCTACGTTTTGCTTCGTCTTCAGCAGCTTTTATCAGCCGGCCAGAGGTCATTCCATTCCGGTACGGCTTTGCCACAAACAAAGCATCGTTCGAAGCGACAATCACATCAGGATTGTGCAGATGTGGCGATATGATCATGGTGCAATACCCGATTACATCATCACCATCAAGCGCAGCAATCACAAACATTGCATTGCAATCTACAACCTTTTGATACGCATCTGCAGATGGATTGAACTCAAAGTCAAAGCCTGTTTCATCCCAATTGTCTCGCATTAGCGAAACAATTTTGTGCATGTACTTTATAGGCTGAACAATAGAAATTCTAACCATGATGGCAATTTATGGCCCGGTCAACGCCTTACGGGCACCGTTGTTCAAAGTTTTGCATAAGGGTCGTAGTCCTCTTTCTGATTGCGACGGCCATACTCCATGGCGATTGATCGCTTCGGCGTGTCCATCAGCGCCAAGCAATATGCCGATGCATAGTCAGGCGAGCGGCCAATGCGGTCGTAGATCTCTTCACGGCTGGCCACAGAAATAGTCTGGCCCACCAGTTTCCATGTTGGCGCGCACAGGTCCGAGAATAGCCGTGGATCAGGCGGCAACGCGATGCCAGTATTGTTTGCCGGGTCGAGTGCTTCACGCATGCGCCACCACAGCTCAGACCGCTGGTTCTTGAACCGCAGCCGGCCAGACTTGTCGAGCCCCAGTGCAGCCTCGGCCACGTTGACGCCGAGCACTTGCTGGTTTGATTCATTCAGGAAGTCATAGGGGCTTGATCCGACGCCAATAACATCGATGTGTATCGGTGCCCGATCCCGTAGCGCGCTGATCACCAGCCCGGCCACAGTCGGCCCATCAGGCGTGGCGCTGCCGGCATAGGCTAGAGGCTCGTCAAACCACATGCCATGGCGTCTGGCGATGATCGTCTGGTCCTTACCACCTCGAGCAACGTCGACGCCCATGCTATCCATTGGCGCAAGCTTAAGCGGCTTTACCCACCGGGCCTGCGCCATCTCGACCCATTCGGTCGGGATAACCTGCCACGGGTCATCTTCCATGCCGGCGCTGAAGTCGCCGTTAAGCATCTGTGAGCGCAGTGGCTCGGGCATTGCCTGCAATGTGGCCATGTATCCAGTCCCCATCAGGTAAGGGTTGTCGCTGATCCGAGACGGAATGAAGGTCCGCGACATCGGTTTGATTGTCTCGCCGTTATGCTGAAACTCTTCGCCGGATTGGACCTCGAGATCCTTGCCATCAACGGTCGCAAACCATCGAAGCTCGCCGGGCTCTGCCGGGTTCGGATGTTTCTTGTCCAACCATGGGGCAAAGTACGCAATGATCCAGCGGCCCTCAGCGGTCGTTGGCGGGTTAAACGTCAACAGGGCTTGGCATTGCTGATTGATGTCCGTGGTACGCAGCCAGCCCATCAGGAAGCGTACCTGAATCTCGCGCATGTTGGCTGCTTCGTCGAACACCAGCAGGTCATGTGGCCGGCCTTGGTATTTCTTTTCGTCGCCAAGATTCGGGAAAGATCCGAATTCGATTTGGATATCGACGCCATCGCCACGCTTTGTTCGCCAGATGTTGTTCTGGCCGTTGTAGCCATTGCGTGAGCCAATCAGGTCTGTGAACCTGTCAATGACGCCGGTCAGCTCGGTGCCGTTTAATCGGAAGATGCCGATCTTGCGGTGCTTTGTGAGGGATTTACCGCAGGCCAGATCTGTCTTTCCTCCACCGGCTGCACCACCGTAGCCAATGATATCGGCCTCGGAATAGTAAGCCATGGATTGTGGTCCGGGCAGTGGTCGCCAAATGGTTTTGTCCGCAGCCAGCAGAGCATCGAGCTCCGCCAGTTCTTCGGGCGTAAGGTACTGCAGAATTTCAGGATCGAATTCATCGACGGTCATTTGCTCTTGCGCTGGTTTGCCGCGGCGATCAGGGCTTTGATCTTGGCCGCGCGCTCGGTGTCGCTGATCTCAATCGGACCGCCGTCCGTGCCGGTATGCTCGTTCACCATGCGGTCGCCATATCTTTTCGGGTTCCACTTGGCCAGCAGCTTCAAGCGCATCTCAGCCCGGTTTTTGAGCCAGCTCACATGCGCGCTGTCTCGATGTCTGCTGCCACTTTTTTCTCCCCAACTTTCTGCAATTTCAGGCTCTTCATCAATGATTGCCAGCGCTTCCTCGGCGATTACATCCTGCCCAATCTCTCTCGCGCGCGCGAAGCGTGAAGCAAAATTGGCATCTTTCTCAATCCAATCGTACACAGCACGGAAGCTGACATTACCTTCAATCCGACACCAGTCTCTCAATGTTTTCCCTTCGGAAATCCATTCGATGATGTCATCGGCTTTGTCTTTCGGGACTGGCTCAGGTGGCCGTCCGAGTTTTTTGGGCTCAGTCTCCTTTGTCATTTTTAATAACCTTTATCCATCGATGAGGGGTTTGAGCTCGGCGTTCATACCGGCAGATCTTGGCGATGACATGTTTTGAAATGCCCACGATATCTGCTATTTGCTGGTATGTCATGGCCATGTCTTCGCGCATGTCCCGGATTTTATCGATTGTTTCGTCCGTGAACTTTGCGTTGTGGTGCAGATGACCAATACGACGCCCGAGCTCGTTGAGGGGAACCATCATAGTTTTGCCTTTGGGCTTCACTTTTTCGGAGGCTTAGGCGGCTTTTTACCTTTACCGTACATGGCGTCCTCCTTTCGTGGTGGTTGATGGGCGGCATTATCTTCTTCTGTTGCGCTGAAGGCAACAACTTTTTGAGGCTGGCTTTGGCGCTTTCGCCATAGCGATTGCCGGGTCAACTGTTCTTTTCCCGCAGCTTGGCTTCGGTCATCGCAACACAATGCGGCCCGTTATTTGACTCCCATGCCAAATAAGTTCTCTCATCATCCGTCAGCCCCTGCCATTCACGTTTTGTTGGTGCAATATTCTCACGTTCGCATCCGGACTTTTTGCAAAACCCTCCGCAGCTAAGGCACTGTCTATCCATGATTCTTCTCCTTATTCAGGTTCTCATCCAGCCACGCTTGCACTTCACTGCCACTCCACATCTTGCGTAGCATCGTCGGAAACTGCACTCGTTCGCGTTGTGGTGGGGCGGTGTAGAGTGGTCGCGTGTATGTTTTAGTTTTGTATGCGCTGAAATCTCGCGAAAAGTCGGTAATTAGACCGCCAACTGTCCACGCCACCGGCTCCGATTCAGGCTGCGCGAGTCGGGCGCGGAGGGTTTCGATTAGCTTGCGTCCTGCAACCGTATCCGAATCCCATGCCATGTCTTTTACGCCTTCCAACGCATCCAGCACCTGCTGCGCTTCCTCGCGGGTTAGTGTAATCATAATATTATGCACTCCATGCCTTCCCACTTGCACACAGGCTTATCCTTGCACTGGATGACAAAGCCCTCGATGTCACCATCACCGCCGCAGGACTGCACCTCGTAGCCGTAATCACCGACCAGAACGATCATCGGCTTGTCGGGATCAATCATTTCGCCCTTGTCTTTCCATTTGCTGTGCTGCCACTCGTGTTCAACATCCATCATGGTTGCCATGACGAAACGCATCGACTGTGATTTAAAAATCATTTCGTGTTCTCCTCATCTCCAAAGTCCATGTCAACAGAGTGCGGCACATCGTCATGCACGATCACGCCATCTTCTTCAGGCAAGAACCTGCCGCATACAACGCAGTAGTAGCCTTCCTCGCGTGTTAGTGTGATCATGCTTCCACCCCGCACACTTTCTCCATATAAGCGACATACAGTTCCGCTGCGTTTGCAAACTCTCGACTGTCACCGTCCAAAAAATAAGCAACCTTACTATCCTTCCACCCAGAATAAATGTCGCCGTATCGATTGCGCTTTGTGATGGTTTCTTTTTGAATGCCCAATCTTTCATTGCGAAACATTCGTTGTGCGCCCCAATCACCAACTGTTCCTAGCGTGTAAAGAAATTTTGTTGTGCAAAATTCTTCGTAGGTCATTTCCTCGCGTGTTAGTGTGATGGTCATTCTGCGCTCCCTGAAGTTCCCGGTGTTGTTGTGCTTTGTTGTCCACAGGTAAAACACATTGAAATTGTCGGGTTGTATACTTTTTTGCAGCAAGGACACTGCCATCCTTGTTGCGGATAATTAAATGGTTGCGGATACGGCGTCACGTTTGGATTTGTATTAGGCCACCAGCCCGGTGCGTAGTTGGGATATATCCATGTCATTGTTGTTCTCCTGTAGCTTTGGTGCAGTTCCGAATAAACGCTGTGCCATAACAGTACGTGTTTAAAAAGCTGGTGTTCTTGTCGCACCAAGCGGCTTGAAGATGCACTCGTTCCATCTGTTCATCAGTGCATCGATACTCTTTTGGCGCAACTTCCCAGTCTACTTTTACTGGCTCTGTTTTATTGCCATCACAACCTGCCAACGCGAACACAAGTACAAGCAGCATTCTCATTGTTGTTCTCCTGTAGCTTTGGCGATGGCTTCTTGCGTAAAGACAACAAGTGACGCATCACCTTCTTCAGCATACTCAGAAAATGTATCCATCCAATCTTCGAGTAGCAGTACCAACTCAGCATTCACCTCATGCAAGCGACGTAAGTCTGCATCTCTAGCAACGTAATCTTTCTCAAGTCGGCGCAGTTCATCGGTAAGCCGTGTATTCTTTTTACGTTGCTGCTCTAGTTTCTCTGCTAAGTCACGTTTAAATCCACCAACAGATTCGTGAAACTTAATTTCCACCTCATGCAAGCGGCGTAGTTCGGCGGCGGCAGTGTTTGTGTGGTTATATCCTGCATAATAACTTTCAAGAATTTCAGCCAGCCGCAGGGCTTCGGGTTGTTTGTCTGTCATTTCAGTGCCTCCATCGCTATGTCGGAAATTGCTCGTTTGTCGTGCAGTGCTGCCCAGATCTTTTCGTCAACTGTCTTCTCGGCGAGTAGGATATAGACCCAGACATCTCGCACTTGACCCGAACGGTGCAGCCGTCCAACCGTTTGCTCGTACAGCTCCAAGCTCCACGGCAACGACAGAAATACCATGTGATGACTTGCACCTTGTAAATTCAGACCGTGCCCTGCTGACTTGGGGTGGACAGCTAATAATTCAATTTGTCCGGCGTTCCACCGTTCGATCGCGCGGTCATCGTCCAAGGTTTGTACTTGCGGATAGCGCCGTTTAAGCTCTGCAAGTTCTTCCTGAAACTGGTAAACGATAAGCGTATTCGCATGTTGGTTCTCCTCTAGTAAATCGTCCAATCGATCAAACTTGTGACTGCTAAACCACACCGCCGTTTTGCTTGACGTGAACTGACCCGGCACAGCAGACGCCACGCGGGTGCTGTCGTACACAAAACCGGACGCCATCTGTTGCAACTTTGATGTAACGGCGGCAGCGTTAGCCGCCAGAATCTCGGCGGTCGGGAACTGTACTACGAAATCCTTTTTCATCTTCTCGTAGGGCTTGCGGTCGTCCAGCTGACTGCGCAGCTCGACCACATGACAGGGCGGCAGCTTGTCGCGGTAGACGCCAGGCTCCAGTACAAAGGTGGCCGGCTTGATCTTCTCCATGACCAGCTGCAGGGCGCCTGGGCGCGGCAGCCACTCGCCGAAGTCGCGGTTCATACAGACAAAGTATTGCTGCAGGAACGCGCCTTTGGCGCGGCCTAAGAGCTTCTCGTCGACGATCTTGCACTGGCCGAAGACGTCTTCCAGACCGTTACTGGTGAACGATCCGGTCAGACCCCATCGAATCTTGAACTGGTCGATTACCTTGTGCAGCGCTTTGAAGCGTGTACCGGACGGGTTCTTCAGTTTTGTCAGCTCGTCGAACACGATCGCATCAAAGTCGGACAAGTCCTGTTCGGCTAGCCATTGGATGTTGTCGTAGTTAGTGACCACTACGGCTACGAACGAGCGCAATGCTGACGCCCGATCTTTAGGGCTGCCCACGGCCACGCGGTGATCTAGCTCTGGCGCCCACTTAGGCACCTCGATCGGCCACACATCCGTGCAGACACGCTTTGGTGCCAAGACAAGGAACCGCGACGCGTAGCCATCCTTGACCATCGCCTGCATGGCGGTCAGCGTGATCGCCGTCTTGCCTGCGCCCACGGGCGCCAAGATCATCGCTCGGTCGCGCTCGTACAGGAAGTCGGCGGCTTCATCTTGATACGGCCTGAGTGCTAATCCATTCATCAACCATCCCCTTCGACCATAAACAGGCATAGTTCTGTTTTAAGCGCAACACGTCGTTGCGGAATATCTTTTGCAGCTCGGACAGCCGACCACCTTTGGTTTTCAATTCGACAAACCATGTGCTGCCATCAGGCATACAAGCGATGCGGTCACTCACTCCGCGCTGGTTGACTGACCTGAACTTGTACGTCTTGCCGCCAGCACGCTCGACCGTCCAAACAAAATACTTCTCGATTTCTTTTTCTAACATGGCGCAAATATAAAGGCTAAAAAAGTATTTGACAAGGATTATTTTAGGGTCTACAGTCGAGGCTCAATCACTACACGGGAGTACAGTCAAATGAATGTAGAAGACATTTTTGATGCAGACGGCACAGCCCTGCAAGCGGCATTAGACTTAATCGAGGTCATCGTTAAAACCGATCCCGGCGTTTACGACGAAACGGCTGCGCCGGTGCTGCTATTGTTGCGTCAACGCCTGTCTAGTTCATGGCGTAATGAACCAGTGAGGGCAAAATAATGAGTCACTCCAATATCGTCGGTGGCTCTACCGCCAAGCGCGTCATCAACTGCCCAGCGTCGGTCAAGCTTGTGCAACAGATGCCACCACAGGTCGAGTCCGAACACGCAGCACGCGGCACGTTGTTGCATAACGTCATTGCCGAATTGCTTGAGTTAGACAAGAAGCCCGCGCAGTGCTTGGGCGCCCAGTACAAAGATCAGATACTCACACCGGAGCTACTCGATGAAAAGATTATTCCCGCTCTCGCGCTACTCGATGAAGTCGACCCCGAAAAGCAAATGGAGTACATGGTTGAAACCCGAGTTGCCTTTGGCGATTTTCTGCCTGGTGTCTTTGGTAGCACTGACTTACTTGGGCGTAAAGGTAAACGCGCCATCGTTCTTGATTGGAAATTTGGCGATGGCGTACTTGTTGATGCTGTGGAAAACCCTCAGCTCTTATTTTACGCAGCTGCAGCCATGAGAACACCGGCAGCGCAGTGGGTGTTTGAAGGCGCTGAAGAGATCGAGTGCATCATCGTGCAGCCGCCCTCGATTCGTCGTTGGGTCACGACACCTGAGCGCATCAAGCAGTTTGAGCAAGAGCTGCTCTACGCTGTGCGTCTCTCGTCATGGCCAGAAGCGCCGTTTGCAACAGGCGACCACTGCCGTTGGTGCACTGCAAAACCTATCTGCCCACGCATGACCGGCGCAGCTGACCGTGCGCTGAAGGTGCAGCTGACTAACCTGCCGGCAGAACAGATCGCAACACAGCTGCGTCAGGCTGATATGCTGGAGGACTACATCAAAGAGCTGCGTGCGCTTGCGTTCCAGATGCTTGAGAACGACCGCCCCGTGCCAGGCTACAAACTGGTTGCCAAGCGTGGCACACGCCAGTGGGTGGACGAGGCGAAGGTTGAAGCATGGGCTGATGCGAATGGCGTAGAAGACGCTTACGAGACGAAAATTAAATCGCCCGCACAGCTTGAAAAAGTCTTGAAAAAGACTACACTAGATTTCCCGTCGGATTTGGTTGTATCGATCTCGTCGGGGAGTACGTTGGCACCAGACTCTGATCCAAGGCCAGCGGTTTTACAAATTGGCCGCCAGCTTACGGCGGCTTTAAATAAACTACAGTAAAGGAAACAATCATGTCCAATATGGTCACGTTCAAAGGTGCAAACCTTCCAGCAGTATCTACCCTTTCCACCGCTCTGCGCACGCTTGAGACCGAAGTCGGCCCAGCAGGCTCCGTCATCCTGAAAATGGACAAGACCGGCCACTGGGTGTTTGGTGCAGACCAAACCGAAGTCGATGACGACGCAACGTGGGCGATCAACCCGTTTTCTTTCATTCACGGCTTTATTGCTTGGGGTGAAGGTGAAGTGTTGGGCGAGAAGATGGTGTCGGTATCCGAGCCGCTGCCAGAGATGGAAGCAGCACCACCCAATGCCAAGCGTGGTTGGGAGGCGCAGGTCGGCATGTCGTTGAAGTGCGTCACTGGCGCCGACAAGGATATGGAGGCGCGCTACACCGTCACGTCCGTGGGTGGCAAACGAGCTGTTCAGCAGTTGGCTGTTGCGATTGCCGAGCAGGTTGAGAAGAACCAGAGCAAGCCAGTGCCGATCGTGCGTCTCAAAAAAGACCACTACACGCACAAGTCGTATGGCCGCATCTTCACGCCGGTCTTTGAGATCGTCGAGTGGGTGTCGATGGATGGTAAAGCAGACGAGGCCGAAGCTGAAGAAGCACCAGCAGCTGAAGCCGCACCTGCCCGCCGCCGTCGCGGCTAAGTAGCGCGGGGGAAAGCGGATGCTGTGAGTACTGATTGTTAAGTGGGTTGAGTAGGCACACCTGTTCAGGATCAATCAGGCGCCCTGAGCCAAGCAAGGCGACAGACGCAGCGAGTACCCCACCTTTTCTATGACCCCGGTCATCTAATCATCAGGCTCTTCCTTGGTCGGTTCGACCTGATGCTGGCAAGATGACAGGGGTCACCCCTACACCATGACAATACTCTGGCTTGACTTTGAAACCCGGTCGAAGTGCGACCTATCCTCTAAAGGGGTTTACAACTATGCCCAAGATGGAACCACCGATGTACTGTGTATGTCCTACGCGTTTGACGACGATGAAGTTGTCACCTGGACTCCCGACCAGCCGTTCCCTGACGCCGTTCGGCATCACAAGGGGCCAATCTATGCTCATAACGCTGCGTTCGAGCGCCTTATATTCTGGTACGTCCTACAAATTAATTTCGATCTCACGCAGTTCTATTGCACAGCGGCACAAGCGCGTGCTAACTGCCTGCCTGGATCTCTCGAAGACGTCGGACGCGCCATCTCCAGCGTCATGCGAAAAGACCACAGAGGCGCTCAACTCATTAGACTTCTATCAATACCCCGCGCTGATGGATCATTTAACAACGATCCCCAACTTTTGGCCGAGATGATCCGCTATTGCGAGCAGGACGTCAGAGCCATGCGCGCAATCTCCAAGGCCATGCGCCCGCTCTCAGACGAGGAGCTGGCCGACTATCACACGAACGAGCGCATCAACGACCGTGGCGTGCTGCTCGATTTGCCACTGGCACAGGCTGCCATCCGTTACGCGTCGGTCGAGCTTGAAGAGATCGAGACACTGGTCGCTGAGTTGACCGAGGGCGCAATCAAGTCCGTGCGCAGCCCCAAGATGAAGTCATGGGTGATTGACCGGGTCGGCCCGCAAGCTTTAAAGATGATGGAGACGTACAAGGACGGCGACTTGAAGTATTCTATCGACAAGTCCGTCCGTGCCAATTTACTGGCTTTTGCCGAGGAAAACCCCGATGAGATTCCGACCACTGTTGCGGACGTCATTCAATGCGCAGATGACCTCTGGGCGTCGTCAGTTGCGAAGTTCAGCCGCCTTGCGAGCCTGGCAGACGAAGACGATCACCGAGTACGAGGTGCTTTCGTATTTGCAGGAGGCTCTGCCACCGGACGTGCTTCAAGCTATGGCGCTCAATTACACAATATGTCGCGGAAATGCGCCGAAGACCCAGAAGCAATACGCCACGCTATGGTCAGAGGCCACAGCATCACCCCAAGATTTGGAAAACGCGTTACGGATGTTCTCCGGGGAATGCTCAGGCCCGCACTGATACCTGCGCCGGGGAAAGTATTTGTTGGTTACGACTGGTCGGCTATCGAGGCAAGAATGACGCCGTGGGCGTCAGCCGATGCGCAGGCCGAGGAGGTGTTGCAAGTCTTTCGTGAAGGTCGCGACATCTACAAGCGTGAGGCCGCGGGTATTTATCGCATTAGTGAAGAAACAGTATCAAAAGAGCAACGCCAGATAGGGAAAGTCGCAATCCTCAGTCTAGGATTTGGGGGGTCTGTCGGCGCTTTTTCAGCGATGGGTCGCAACTACGGCATTGTTATGCCCGAGTCGGACTCCCGCCGCATTGTAGACGCTTGGCGTCGCGCTAATGCGTGGGCAGTGCGTTACTGGGAGAAGCTTGAGAGCGCCTACACACGGGCGCTACGCAACCCGAACCGCGAGTTCTCAGCCGGTCGGGTCACCTACCTGTACGACGGTCAACACCTCTGGTATGCGCTGCCCAGTGGGCGCATCCTGTGCTATCCATTTGCTAAGTTTGAGGGTGACGAGATCACGTACGTCAAAGCAGCCTGGAAGCCGGCAGCTGATGCGAAGGAATGGCCACGGGCACGCTTGTGGCGCGGGCTCGCTTGCGAAAATATAACTCAGGCTGCTGCGCACGATTTGTTGCGCGAGACATTGCGCGCGTTAGACCGGGAAGGGTTCGCGGTCGTAGCGCACGTGCATGATGAAGCGGTCGTGGAGTGCGATGCAGCGGACGCCGAACGCGTCAGCGCGCGGATGCACGAAATAATGACGACAGCGCCTGTGTGGGCCAAAGGATTGCCGCTTGCTGCCGAGGGCAGTATAATGTTACGCTACGGCAAGTAACTTTAGTGAGGGCACAATGATTACGCAAAAACGGCTAAAAGAGCTGTTGCATTATGCGCCTGAAACCGGCGTGTTTACGTGGAAAGTTAGCCATCCTAGAGCGCAGCAAGGCGCAGTTGCCGGGACCAAAGACGGTTATGGTTACGTTGTGATTCGACTAGACACTGTGCTGTATAAAGCGCATCGTTTAGCATGGCTTTACGTGTATGGTGAATGGCCTGCAAGAGGTTTAGATCACATAAACCGCATCAAAGACGACAATCAGATAAACAATTTGCGGCTTGCAGATCAATCGACGAACATGCACAATGTTCCGGTTCGATCCGGCAGTAAAAGTGGGGTGTCGGGCGTCACGTGGCGCGCAGATCGCAAGAAGTGGAACGCGCGCATCAAAGTAGGCTACAAAAATTTTAATCTGGGTTTGTTCGACGATGTGTCGGCTGCGATTGCTGCACGGCACGCTGCCGAAACACGGTTGTTAAGCGCCATCAAATAAAAAAGCCGCCTGGCAGGGCGGCTCTTTCAACTACAAGGACTGCAATGGAATTCCTAGAATTTTATACTAATCTGGCCCCGATGGGTGAGACGGCGCTCATTGTGCGCCAAAAGCCACAACTGAAGTCCGGTCAGCTGCAATTTCACGCCGACGGCGCAATCAAATGCACTTGGCCGGCTTATCTGCCGGACTACCCGACCAAACCCGATTGGGCGATCTACGGCAACACGGCAAGCTTCATTGTTGACCGGTTCAAGGACGGGCATGTGTCCGCGTCAGCAGCCAATGCCGACTACGTTCTCGTCATGGTTTTGGATGACGTCGGCGACCCCGAGAAGGCGCCGAACCTGCCGAGCCTGCCGCCGACATGGATCATGGAGACGTCCGAGGGGTCGTTCCAGTGGGGTTACGCATTCTCAGAGCAGCCGACCACCGGCGAGTATGCTGCGGCCATCCGAGCCATTGCGGACGCCGGCTATACGGATCCTGGTGCCTGCAACGCGGTGCGCAACTGGCGTCTGCCGGGGTCGATCAACTTAAAACCCAACAAAAATAACTTCGCCGCTCGGCTAGTCGAGTTCCACCCCGACCGCGAGTACAGCCTGCCCGAGATTTGCGTAGCTCTTGGCGTCACCCCAGCGCCTGCCGAGTCGCTAGGCGTGCGTCCTATCCGTTTGTCCGACGATGGCGCTGACGATGTGATGGCGTGGCTCTCGCATCAGGGCGTGCTGTTGTCGTTGCCAAACCCTGCCGGATGGGCGGGCGTCCTGTGCCCGAACAAGGACGAGCATACCGATGGCAACCCAGAGGGGCGCTACAGCCCGTCAACGCGCTCTTACCGGTGCCTGCATAGTCACTGCGTTGATTTTGACTCTCACGCGTTTCTCGATTGGGTCGCTGCCAATGGTGGGCCAAAGCACGCGCCTGGTCTGCGTGAGGAGCTGCTGGCGGCGGTGATGGATCAGACGCTTGCAAAACTGACGCCGACCGAAGCCTTTCCTGACAAGGGCGCCGAGGTGATCGCCGAGGTTGAGAAAAAACAACTGGATAGGGTCGAGAAGGAGAGCTGGTATGAGCGTTTTGCGTACATTCAGGATGATGATTCGTACTTTGACATGCTGGATAGACGCGAGATTAGTCGCAATACTTTTAATGCACTCTTTCGGCACGTTACCTGTCACTCCATCCACAAGGGCAAAACGCCGCGCCGAATTGAGGCGTCTACATGCTTTGACGAAAACCGACAGGCGAAAGGCGCGCTCGCTCTAGCCGGTATTACTTACGCTGCCGGCGAGACGGTGCTGGTGTCGCGTGACGGGCAAGTCTACGGCAACCGATGGTCGGATGGCCGTCCGGCGTGCGTAGCTGGCGATGTAACACCTTGGTTAGACCATCTGCAGCGGATGGTGCCCGAAGCGTTTGAGCGGGAGCATTTGCTCGACGTTATAGCGCACAAGGTGCAGCGCCCAGACGTCAAGATCAATCACGCGATTCTGCACATTGGCCGGCAGGGCAGCGGCAAAGATACGCTATACGAGCCGTTTTTATGGGCTGTTGGGGGTGCTCGCGCTAGCCGGCGTAACGTGGCTATCGTGCGCAATGAGGAAATTACGTCTCAATGGGGCTACAACTACGAGTCCGAAATTATGGTGTTCGAAGAGCTGCGGCAAGCGGAAGCGAAAGACCGGCGCGCGCTCGAGAACCACCTGAAGCCCATCATTGCGGCGCCGCCTGAGTTTGTAACCGTTAACCGCAAAGGCTTGCACCCGTATCAGGCACTGAACCGAATGCTAGTGCTGGCATTCTCGAATGAGCGCGTGCCTTTGTCGCTGCCGTCCGAAGACCGCCGCTGGTTTGTCGTGTACTCGGACGCGCCGCGCATGACCGAGGAGGAAGGCGCCCGCTTGTGGCGCTGGCTGGATAATGGCGGCTGTTCGGCGGTCGCGGCGTGGCTCTATGAGCGTGACGTGAGCAAATTCAACCCGGGCGGCACTCCACCACTGACCGAGGCGAAAATAATCATGGTCGAGCAGGGCAGGTCAACGGCTGAGTCGTACCTTGTCGAGATGATCGAGCGCCGCTTGGGCGAGTTCTCTGCGGGCGTGGTGGCCGCACCGTTTTATAGCCTGTGCGACCGGCTGCAGGGCGGCGCACCGATGAATACCCGCGTGGTACAGCAGGCGCTACTGCATGCGCTGAAAGAGGCCGGCTGGGTCGATATGGGGCGCATAAAGTCGAGGGAGTTTGACACCCGCAAGCACATTATCTGCGCGCCAGAGCTAGCCGACACGGCGAGCAAGTCAGAATTGCGCCGCATGGTCGAAGAAACACCACCGCCGTCCGCTGTTCGCCTGGTCAAATAGACGTAAAAAAAGCCCGCCGGAAGGCGGGCCAAAACCGAAGGATGGCCCGAAGGGCCAGCGGCCGGAGAGTAGCCGCGTCACAACCCTAGCACGATGGCGAGCATGGCCGCAAGTATCAATCCGATGAGAGCGAACATGCGGCATTCTCCTCAATGTCACGGATAATCGTATCTTTGAGCAGGTCGACCACGTCAACCCCGCCGGCGTACGCGTGAATGAGCCACGCATTACCAGCAAACCCGACAGACCGGTCTGCGGGTTCCCAGTCGACAAAGCAGAGCAGTTCGGTGTCGCCGTGTGTGTAGGTGTACGGCCAGAGATGCGCCGGGTACCAGGGCGCCGAAGTGTCAATCGTCGTTTTGCGCATAGTTCACTCCATGGTCGGTTAATAAGTACTGCAGCCGGCTAATTTCCCGCTCCAGCGCGTCAATTTGCTGCAGCGCGTGCGCCAGATCGTAATTGCCGGCCATGTAAGCCGCGCGTTCGCGTTCGTCAAGTGTTAGATAATCTTTAATCGTTTGCATGTTATCTCCTTAAATTTCACGGTAAAGCGGAGGGATTAGACCGATTCCACATAAAACCGCTTCAGCGCGGGCGGCTTCTTCAGTCTTAAAATAGGCGCGATGCCCGCTTGAATAAATGACAGTCCAGTATATTTTGTGCATGTTAGTTACCATAATGCCTCTCCGTGGCTTTCGATTGTCGGAATCTGGCGCGCCGGTACAGGCACGCGCCGTGTGATATACCGGCCATTGGCCGGCGGAAAATCTTGCCAGCGGATCACTTCGTTGAAGCAATCCAGCTGGCCGTACTGCAGGCGATAGCGCATCACGCCGCCAATTTGATGCGAATTACCTTGCTCATCTTGACGCCGTGCGCCGGATAAGCAATTACTTTAATTTTCTTGTCATAGCAGGCACGGCACGGGCCACATGCGCCGCCATTGTCATAAGCGCCGCACAATGTCATACCGCGCTTGACATCGTCGGGCGTGGGCACGATCACGGAACCGTGAAGGCCTTTTGTGTACTGGCCAGTGACGCTGTCGGATGAAAACCGCACGCATACATTTTTCAGCGCCTGCATTTCAGACAGTACCTGCCGAAACTTCGGAAACTTGTGCATGCGCGTCGGGAGCCAATGTTTTACCCATGGCGTGCGGCGCATAACTTCGAGTATTTTTTCAGCCAAAGCGAGCGTATACATATCGCCGGAATCAAACCAGCGGAAATGCGTATCTTTGGCTAGTTCCTGAACCATATCGTCGCACCATTCGATCCGCTGCCAGTCTTCCTTATTGTGCCTGCGCGGTGCCTTGACATTCTCAAACCTATAGTTGCCGGTAGTGGCATAACAGCCTGCGCAGGCGTCGACCAGCTGGCCAGGCGCCGCGATACTACCTGGGCATGTTTCGAGCGCCTGCAGAGACCATGAGCGCACGCCGTCAAGTTTTGAAGTAACAGAGATTTTCATTTGGTCGGTTCCCCTAGTTAGTTAGTAAGCCAGCAACATAAAGACAAATAGCGCGAGTGATGCAAAGCCGAACACGGCGCAAGCGATTTCGAGAATGGTAGGTTTCATTTTTGGCCTTTCAATGATTTATTGAGCGCCTGCAGATATTGCAGGATTGGCACCGCTGAGTATTTGTCGCGGTTTATTTTGTCTGCAATAGCAGGGTTGAACGTCTCAAAAATGGCGTTGCCGGTGGCGTTCTCTACAATTACCCATGAAGCGGTTTTCATGTTTTTCTCCGGTTTGCTTAAAAAATAGGCAGTTATTTTGCTACACAATGTTTTGCTGCTGAAACCATTATAGCGGCACAAAAATAAATGTCAAGGATTGTTTTGCATTTATTTTGGTGTCTTTTTGTGACAGAAATGGGCGGATTGTGGCCGCCAAAAAACGCCCCATTTGACCCACGGCGAAACCTAGTCTGCGAGCGGCTTTTGGCATTTTGTGGACTATGTGACAGATTATTCTGTAAAGCTGATTTTTGTGTTTTTTCATTATCATTATGGCAATATTGTCAGGAATAGGACCGCGTTTACAGTAGCCGGTGCGATTTTAAACCATGGCCCACATTGCCCACATTGCCCACATAGCAGAATGACAACAAATAAAGTTATCCACAGATTTGATAACATTATGCTAACAGTTAGTGCTCACTAACCTGGTTAGTTAGTGCTCACTAACTTTGTAAGTGAGTACTCACTAACCTAATTAGTTAGTGCTTACTAACTTGCCAGGCTGACAACCATGTAAGTGAGTGCTCACTAACCTGGGGGGCGGGGGGCCGGCGGCTGGCCGGTCACGAAAACGGAGGGTCTGCACAAAATTTTTTATTTTTTACACGCAGCCAACGACCACCAGAAAAATAGCCCACATTGCCCACAAATTGACATCACGCGCAAATGCGCTAATATGCAGCCATGTTCAAATCCATCCCGTTCACCCCGCGCAAAGTCGAGGCGACCGAAGCCAGGCTGCAGGCCATCTATGACGCGGCTGCGCTTGGACTCAAGGGCGACTCGCTCGCGCTGGCTGCTGGTATGCTGCCCACCGAGTTCAGGCAGCTGTGCGAGCTTGACCCGGCTGCGGACATGGCCGCCATGAAAGGCCGCGCCGACAGTGAGATGGAGGCAAGTAGCCACCTGCGCGAAGCAGCCCGCGCTGGCGACAGCAAGGCGGCGCTCGCGATCCTGCAGCACAGCCACGGTTGGACGGCCCGCCAAGAGATTAGCGTCGACATCACGAACAAGATCAGCATCACGCAGGCGCTGCAGCAGGCACAAGAGCGCGTCATCGACGGGCTGATTACGGAACAGAAACCTCAACAGCTACCCACTAAAGTGACGAATGGCGCAACAGCCGATCTATGACGCCGAGGGCGAGCAGCTCCTAATGACGCGCCTCTGGGCGCCGACCATCGCTGACGACCCCGAGGCGTTCGTGTTGTTTGCGTTCCCGTGGGGGCAACCCAACACGCCGCTGGCCAAGTTCAAAGGCCCGCGCACCTGGCAGCGCAAGATACTGCGCAGGATAGCTAGCCATATTAAAAACAACCGTGGTCAGATTGACATGGACGCCCTACGCACTGCAGTCGCGTCCGGTCGAGGGATCGGTAAGTCCGCCTTAGTCAGCTGGCTCGTCTTGTGGATGCTGTCCACCCGCATCGGGTCTAGTGTGATCGTCAGCGCCAACTCAGAAGCCCAGCTTAGATCCGTGACATGGGGTGAGCTAACCAAGTGGCAGGCGATGGTGATTAACAGCCACTGGTGGGAGATCAGCGCAACCAAACTGGTGCCTGCCAAATGGATCACGGAGTTGGTTGAGCGCGACTTGAAGAAAGGTACGCGTTACTGGGCGGCTGAAGGCAAGCTCTGGTCGGAAGAGAATCCGGACAGCTACGCCGGTGTTCACAACCACGACGGCATGATGCTGATCTTCGACGAGGCCTCAGGTATCCCCGACGCCATCTGGTCGGTCGGTGCGGGCTTCTTTACCGAACCCATTTTAGACAGGTATTGGTTTGCGTTTTCCAACCCCCGGCGTAATCAAGGCTATTTCTACGAGTGCTTCAACGCCAAGCGTAACTTCTGGCACACGGAGAACATTGACTCCCGAACGGTCGAGGACACGGACAAGCAGATATATGAGCAGATCATTGCGGAATATGGCGAGGATTCGCCACAGGCTAGGGTTGAGGTCTACGGTGAATTCCCTTCGGCTGGCGAAGATCAGTTTATTGGTGCGTCTGCTGTCGACGATGCCGCCAACCGGCCACGCTACAAGGACGAGACGGCGCCAATTGTTGTCGGCGTTGACCCAGCTCGCGGCGGCGCGGACGCCACCGTCATCGTCGTCCGACAAGGACGGGATCTAGTCGCGATCAAGCGGTACCACGGCGAGGACACCATGACGACCGTTGGCCGGGTGATTGACGCCATCGAAGAGTACCGGCCAGCACTGACGGTAATCGATGAAGGTGGTCTGGGCTACGGGGTACTTGACAGGCTAAAAGAACAGCGTTACAAGGTGCGGGGAGTGAACTTCGGATGGAAGTCGAGCAAGCCCGTCATGTGGGGCAACAAGCGTGCTGAGATGTGGGGTGCAATGAAGGATTGGCTGCGAACGGCCAGTATCCCCAACGATAGGCAACTAAAAGCCGACCTGACCGGCCCGATGAAAAAGCCCGACTCGTCGGGAACAATCTATCTGGAAGGCAAGAAAGAAATGAAGTCGCGTGGCCTCGCGTCACCGGACGCCGCCGACGCACTGGCAGTGACGTTCGCGTTCCCGGTGGCGAGTCGTGAGTCGGGGTACGAGCGGGCGACGAAGCGCAGCGATGGGTATCAGCAGCGAACAATCGCCGCGACCAATTGGATGGGGGCGTAATGACAACGAAAAAAGGTGTGTCGTTAAGCGTTGGCCGGGGCGAGAAGCTGCCCGTCAGTAAGGGCGCCGGCCTAACAGCCAAAGGGCGAGAGAAGTACAACCGCGAGACAGGCAGCAACTTGAAGGCACCGGCGCCGCACCCGAAGACAAAGGCTGATGAGGGTAGGAAAAAGTCGTTCTGCGCCAGAATGGGGGCCGTTGCTGCCAAGGCTAAAGACGGCGAACGCGCGAAAGCGTCACTTAAACGATGGAAGTGCTGATTATGGCGACTAAACCTGGGCTGTACGCGAACATTCACGCTAAACGCGAGCGGATTAAGGCCGGATCGGGCGAAAAAATGCGCAAACCCGGCTCGCCTGGCGCGCCGACTAACAAAGACTTCAAGCAATCGGCCAAAACGGCTAAAAAGGGGAAGTAAGATGCCGCTCGTAAAGTCATCTAGCAAAGACGCCTTCCGGAAAAATGTAGCCGCTGAGGTAAAATCCGGAAAATCGGTGAAACAAAGTGTGGCTATCGCGTATGCGACCAAGCGCGCAGCCGCCAAACCAGCGAAAAAGATGAAGTAAATGGATCTCTCGCCCGACGAACAAGCAGTCATTGACTACCACAGGTCAAACCTGTACCAGAACCGGGGGATGAAGAACCCCGATGGGTCAATTACGACGTTCAAAGGGTCGGTTGTAGGCGCCGATGGCGGCCATATGATCCTACCAACTTACTGGCATGGGCAGGTTAGAGATATTCCCCAAGCCATGCGTTTTGCCATAAAATCCGGCATAAAGTTCCCCATCTACCCAACAGTTGAAGAAGCATTGGCCGCTGAACAGCGCCTGCACGGCATTATGGAGCAGGATTTGCGTGACTATAACGCGCGACCACAACCAAAAAAGATGAAGTAAATGGACTATACCGGCATAAATAAGGCAGCAAAAGTCGCCGATATCGGTGGAAATCCACCGCCCGACGACATCAAAAAAGACACACAGGATGTGTTGTCGACCATGCGAAAGCGCCTGCAAATGGCGATTTCTGCGCTGTCTGAGAGCCGAGAAGACGAACTAGACGACCTGCGCTTCTATGCAGGCTCGCCGGACAACCACTGGCAGTGGCCGGCAGATGTTCTGGCCACCCGTGGTGCAGTGCAAGGGCAGACGATCAACGCCCGTCCGACACTGACGATCAACAAGCTGCCGCAACATGTCCGACAAGTCACGAACGACCAAAGACAAAACCGTCCGAGCGGCAAAGTTATACCCGCTGACGACAACGCCGACCCAGAAGTCGCCGAAATCTACAACGGCATGGTCAGGCACATCGAGTACATCTCGGATGCCGACGTTGCCTACGACACCGCCTGCGAGAACCAAGTAAGCTACGGCGAAGGTTACATCCGCATCCTGACCGAGTATTGCGACGACGACACGTTCGATCAAGACATCAAGATCGCACGGGTACGCAACTCGTTTTCGGTCTACATGGACCCCACCATCCAAGACCCCTGCGGTGCAGATGCTAAGTGGTGCTTCATTACCGAAGACCTGCAACGCGCCGAGTACGAGCGCATGTTCCCCAACGCAAGCCCTATCTCGACCTTGCAGGCGCAGGGTGTGGGCGACCAATCGATCTCGGTCTGGATCAACCAGGACACCGTGCGTATTGCTGAGTATTACTACGTCGAGTACGACAACGCGACACTGAACCTGTACCCCGGCAACGTGACAGCTTTTGAAGGTTCGCCCGAAGCTCGCCAGATGAAGCAGATGGGTGTCAAGCCTGTGCGTAAGCGTCAGGTACACGCCAAGCGGGTCAAGTGGTGCAAAACCAACGGCTACGAGATGTTGGAAGAGCAGGATTGGATCGGCAAGTGGATCCCGGTCGTGCGCGTCATTGGTAACGAGTTTGAAGTTGACGGCAAGCTGTACGTGTCGGGTCTGGTGCGTAATGCTAAAGACGCCCAGCGCATGTACAACTACTGGACGAGCCAAGAGGCCGAGATGCTAGCCTTGGCACCCAAAGCGCCATTCATTGGTTATGGTGGCCAGTTTGAAGGCTACGAGATGCAGTGGAAGACGGCCAACACGCAGAACTGGCCGTATCTGGAGGTCAATCCAGACGTAACAGACGGCTCTGGAGCTGTCCTGCCGCTGCCACAACGTGCCGCCCCACCGCTGCCGCAGACCGGCCTGATTCAGGCCAAGATGGGCGCCTCAGACGACATCAAGTCGACCACGGGGCAGTACGACACTAGTCTTGGAGCGACATCGAATGAGCGTTCGGGCAAGGCGATTATGGCGCGCGAGCGTCAGTCTGACACTGGCACTTATCATTACGTGGACAATCTGGCACGGGCTATTAGGCACGTCACTCGCCAGATTGTTGACCTGATCCCGAAGATTTACGACACCCAGCGGGTTGCCCGCATTATTGGCGTGGACGGCGACACCGACATGGTCAAGCTCGACCCCACCCAGCCAATGCCAGTCAAGAAGATCGTGGATCAGAACAACATCGAGATCGACAAGATATACAACCCCGGCGTAGGTAAGTACGACGTCGTGGTGACCACCGGCCCGTCCTACATGACCAAGCGTCAGGAGGCACTGGACGCGATGGGCATGATCCTGCAGTCCAACCCGCAGCTCTGGCAAGTCGCCGGCGACCTGTTCATCAAGAACATGGATTGGCCAGGCGCACAAGAGATGGCCGAACGGTTTGCTCGCGTCATCGACCCGAAAGTGCTGGGCGATGGTTCGGACGACAGCCCCGAGATGCAGATGGCCAAGCAGCAGATCGAGGCGATGGGCCAAGAGCTGGATCAGCTCCAGCAGATGCTGCAAAACGTCGGCAAGTCGGTCGAGGTGCAGGACTTGGAGCGCAAGAACTTCGAGGCCGAGATCAAGGCGTATCAGGCTGAGACACAGCGGCTGACTGCCATATCTGGCGCTATGAATCCCGAACAGGTGCAAGAAGTCGTCATGCAGACTCTGCGTGATGTGATGACCACAGGTGACTTGGTGATGCAGCAGCAGAGCCAGCAGCTGATGGGCGACATGGCCATGCCGCAGGAAATGCCGCAAGAAATGCAGCAAATGCCGCCTGAAATGGGTATGATCCCACCTGAATCGGCTGAAATGCCGCCAGAAATGATGAATATGCCGCCTCAGGAGCCAATGGTATGAACGCCGCAGACTTTGTAGGTACGCTGTTTTTGGGTCGTGATGTGGCTCATTCAGTGCATCTGAACACCCGCAGTTACGCCAAACACAAGGCGTTGCAGAAGTTTTACGACGGTATTGTTGATTTAGCGGACAGTTTTGCTGAAGCTTATCAGGGCAAGTACGGCCTGATCGGCCCAATTACGTTGCAGTCTGCCAAAAAGCAGGGCAATATTTTGGAATTCCTGCAGGATCAGCTAGATGAAATACATGCTGCGCGCTACAAGGTCGTCGATAAGGAATGCACGGCAATCCACAATATCATCGACGAAATTGAAGGGCTGTACATGTCAACGCTCTATAAATTGAAGTTTCTTGCTTGAGGTAAAACATGGCAAATTACACCTATATCACGGCTTCGGCCAACATTAAACCGATGGCGGGTAAGCTGAAGGGTATTTTTGTCAGCGCAGCTTCTAGCACCCCGACCATTACTGTCTACGACTCAGCTGCAGCGACCACGACTACCACGATTTTGGGAACGTTCACGCCGGCTGCTGCCACGTCATACCTGCTGCCGCTCGACGGCGCGTATGCTAAAAATGGCATTTATGTTGTAATCAGTGGTACAGTAAACGCAACAGTTATTTACGAGTAAATCGAAATACCGCACAGGTGCGGCACACCTGGGATTCTTTAGGAATCGACAATGTCTGACGAAGTACAAAATGAACTAGCGGCAGTGCCCGCGCCGGAACCGGAACCGACGGCAGTACCGGAACCCGAAGCAGTTGCGCCGGAAACTGAAGAGCCAAAACCAGCTAAAGTCTTCACACAAGAAGAGCTCGATGCTGCGATTGGCAAGCGGCTTGCAAGAGAACAGCGTAAGTGGGAAAGAGAACAGGCACGTCGAGCGCAAGAAGCGCCTGCCGCACCTGCCGAACTCCCACCGGTTGAGAATTTTAACTCTGTCGATGAATACGCCGAAGCATTGGCGGTTCGTAAAGCAGAAGAATTGCTCGCCAGACGTGAAGCTGATCGCGAACGCATGAGTATGCTTGAGGCATATCAGGATCGTGAAGAGGACGCGCGGACTAAGTATGAGGACTTTGAACAAGTCGCATACAACCCCGCACTGCCGATTACGAGAGAGATGGCTGAGACTATTCAATCGTCTGATGTCGGCCCCGAACTAGCGTATTACTTGGGTTCGCACCCAAGCGAAGCTAGCCGGATTTCACGCTTATCGCCTATTCTGCAGGCCAAAGAAATCGGCAAACTAGAAGCTAAGATTGCTTCAGAACCGGTTTTAAAGAAAACAACTAGCGCCCCACCTCCGATAGCACCGATTAGCGGTCGTGGCACTGGCGCGCCGTCTTATGACACAACTGACCCACGTTCTATCAAGAACATGAGTACGTCAGAGTGGATTGAGGCAGAGCGCCAGCGTCAAATCAAAAAGTGGGAAGCTCAACGTAATCGCTAACTTTTTTTTAGGATATAAATCATGGCAAACTCGATTCTTACCATCGACATGATTACCCGCAAGGCTCTCGAAATCCTTGAGAACAACCTGGTAATCTCTCGTAACGTCAACCGCCAATACGACGACTCGTTCGCCGTTGAAGGTGCAAAAATTGGTTCCACTCTGCGTATCCGCTTGCCGGACCGCGCTTTGGTGACCGACGGTGCCGCCCTGCAAACTCAGGACGACAACGAACAGTACACCACACTGTCGGTGGCTTCGCAGAAGCATATCGGCATTAACTTCACTTCTGCCGAACTCACCATGCAGTTGGATGACTTTGCAGAGCGTGTTCTGAAGCCTCGTATTTCGCAGCTGGCTGCATCCATTGATGCTGACGTTGCTAATGCGTACAAGAACATCTTCAATTCCGTCGGCACCCCCGGCACCACCCCATCGACTTCGCTCGTTCTGCTGCAAGCGCAACAGAAACTGAACGAAAACGCTGCTGTGATGTCGCCACGTTACGCAACTGTTAACCCAGCTGCTAACGCCGGTCTGGTCGAAGGCATGAAAGGTCTGTTCAACCCAACCGACACCATCAGCCGCCAATTCAAGAACGGCATGATGGGCACAGGTGTTCTGGGCTTCGATGAAGTCAACATGTCTCAGTCGATCAAACAGCACACCACTGGTAGCTGGGGTACTTCGATCACTGTGACTTCAACTGTCACTACCGAAGGTCAGTCCACTCTGCCAATCAGCTTTACTGGTTCGAGCAAGACTTGGAACGTCGGCGACGTGTTCACCATTGCTGGTGTTAACGCTGTCAACCCACAGACCCGTGAGTCCACAGGTTCGCTGCAGCAGTTCGTTGTGACTGCTGTTGCTTCCGGCTCCTCGACTGCTACTCTGTCGATCAGCCCAGCTCTGTACTCCGCTGGTCAGGCTTTGGCCACTGTTGACGCTCTGCCTGTTTCGGGCGCTGTTGTCACCATGTTGGGTTCGGCTGCTACCCAGTACGCTCAAAACCTCGTCTATCACAAAGACGCAATCACGCTGGCTACCGCCGACCTGCTGATGCCACAAGGCGTCGACATGGCGTCACGTCAAGTTCATAACGGCATCTCGATGCGTATCGTTCGTCAATACGACATCAACAATGACCGTATGCCTTGCCGTATCGACGTTCTGTACGGCTACAGCACGATTCGTCCGCAAATGGCTTGCCGCATCTGGGGCTAAGTCTTGGTGGGGGCTTTGGCCCCCATTGACAACATCTTTTAAAGGAAAATTATCATGGCACTTCCTAATGGCGCTGGTGGCTATCAAATTGGTGATGGCAATATCAACGAAGCAATTATCAAGACGGTTCCTGTTCCCGCAACCGCAACTGCAACCGCTACTCTGACTGCTGCTCAAGTTCTGAACGGCATTCTGCTCGGTAGCCCAGGCACTTCGGCAGCTAGTTACACGCTGCCTACCGTGTCGGATCTGGAAGCAGCACTGCCTGCAGCAACTAAGCCCGGCGTGTCTTTTGACTTCTCAGTGGTTAACGTCGACGGCTCTAGCTCCGGCGTTATCACTCTGGTCGCAGGCACTGGCTGGACTATCGTTGGTCTGGCAACTGTTGTGGCTACTGCTGGTACGGCTCAAGCTTTCCGCGCGCGCAAGACCGGCGACGGCGCTTGGACTCTGTATCGTATGGCTTAATTTGACGGGGGCTTCGGCCCCTGTTTTTCAAAGGATAAATTATGTCAAATACGAAACCTATTGGTGTTGCGTATACTGACCAAGACATCATCGGTTCAGATTACGTTTTATCTAGTGGTCAACTAGGTTATACGACTACAGCTCAAGGCACAGTAACTCAGGCAACCAGCAAATCTACCGCTGTGACCCTGAATACTTCGGCGGGTCAAATTACAATGAACAACGCCGCTTTGGCGTCGGTTACCAACGTAACTTTTACCCTCAATAACTCACTTATCAGCAGCAACGATATTCTTATCCTTAATGTGTCCGGCGGTGCTACCTCCGGCGCGTATAACTGCTGGGTATCGGGGTTAAGTGCTGGTTCAGCGACTATCACTGTGCGTAATATTTCTGGCGGCTCGCTGTCAGAAGCAGTGGTGATTAACTTTGCTTTGATTCACTGTCAGTAATTAAGGCGGGGCTTCGGCCCCGTTCTACCCTATGCCTATATATTTACAACACCCAGTTCACGGCACCAAAGTCGCCACTATGGAGATGGAAGCCGAATTTGATGAACAAAACGGCTGGCTTCGGTATAATCCCGACACGCCTTCAGCTCCTGAAGCGGCGGCACCAGCCAATGAACTGGAAGTTAAACGTCGTCGTAGCCGCACTACCGTAGAGGCGGCAGCTTAAAGGAGTAGACATGGCAACCGCCTTCGACCAGATCAAAGCGGCACTTCGGCTCATAGGCCAGCTGGCTGAAGGTGAAGAGCCATCTCCGCAGGCCGCTCAAGACTCGCTAAACGCCATGAATCAGATGATTGATTCGTGGAACACAGAGCGCCTGTCGGTATTCAATACGATCGATCAGACCTTTCTTTGGCCTGCAGGAGAAATCCAGCGCCATCTTGGCCCGTCCGGCGCAAGCATAGGTGGGTTTGACGGTCTTCGTCCGGTTTTGCTCGATGATTCGACTTACTTCCGCGACCCGCAGACCAACGTGTCGTTTGGCATTAAGTTCATCAATCAGCAGCAATACGACGGCATTGCGGTCAAAACCGTGACCTCCACGTATCCACAAGTCATGTGGATCAACATGGAGTACCCCAATATTCAGATGACGATCTACCCCAAACCCACGCGGGAGTTGGAGTGGCACTTCATCAGCGTGCAGGAGTTGGATCAGCCGGCAACGCTAAACACCAACCTGACGTTCCCGCCAGGCTATCTGCGGGCGTTCAAGTACAACTTGGCAATGGAAATTGCCAACGAGTTTGGCGTTGAGCCTATGCCGCAAGTGCAGCGGATCGCCATGACGTCCAAACGTAACCTGAAGCGCATCAACAATCCTGACGACGTGATGTCCATGCCATACTCGTTGGTGGCAACTCGTCAGCGGTTTAACATCTACGCCGGTAATTACTAAGCCGTGAAGACGCCTATCCTTGGCCAATCCTACGTGGCTCGCAGCGTCAATGCTGCCGATAGCCGCATGGTGAACCTGTTTCCTGAAGCCACACCGGCACCGGAAGGTATGGAGCCTGCGTACCTGAACCGGGCGCCAGGCTTGCGTAAGCTAGGCGTTGTCGGCACTGGCCCTATTCGGGGGCTGTGGTCGTATGGCAGCTACATGTACGCTGTCTCAGGCAGCAAACTGTACCGCGTGGACAGCAACTGGGCAGCCATTCCGCTAGGTAACGTCAGTGGTACTGGCCCCGTGTCGATGGTCGACAATGGCACACAGCTCTTCATTGCGGCCAACCCTGATGGCTACATCTACGATGCGTCGACCGAAGAGTACGCCGAAATTACCGACGTAGACTTTCCAGGCGCGGTGACGGTCGGTTACTTGGACGGCTACTTTATTTTCCAAGAGCCAAACTCGCAGAAATTCTGGACATCTCAATTGCTTGATGGCACCCAGATTGATCCGCTGTCGTTTGCCAGCGCCGAAGGTATGCCGGACAACTTGGTGTCGCTGTTTGTGGACCACCGCGAGGTTTGGCTGTTTGGCACCCAATCAGTTGAGGTCTGGTACGACGCAGGCACCTCGCCGTTTCCTCTGGCTCGCATCCAAGGTGCGGTCAACGAGATCGGCTGCGCGGCGACTTTCTCGGTCGCCAAGATGGACAACTCGCTGTTTTGGCTAGGCGCTGATGCCCGTGGTCAAGGCATCGTGTTCCGTGCCAATGGTTACTCTGGCCAGCGCATTTCAACCCATGCGGTCGAGTACGCTATCCAGAGCTACGGCACTATCTCAGACGCCATTGGTTTTACTTATCAGCAGGATGGCCATTCGTTTTACGTGCTGACCTTTCCAACTGCCCAAAAAACTTGGGTGTTTGATGTGGCCACGGGCGCATGGCATGAGCGCGCTGGGTTTGCCAACGGCCAGTTCATCCGTCACCGGGCGAACTGTCAGACCTTTTTCAACAACCAAGTGGTAGTCGGCGACTTCCAAAACGGCAAGATTTACGCTTATGACTTGGATGTGTTTGCTGACGACAATTTGCCACAAAAGTGGCTGCGGTCGTGGCGGGCGTTACCCACCGGCCAGAACAACTTGAAGCGTACCGCCCAGCACGCCTTGCAGCTTGAATGCGAGACGGGCGTCGGCATCGTGACCGGTCAAGGCAACGACCCTAAAGTTATTTTGCGCTTCTCAGACGACGGTGGCCACACATGGTCAAACGAGAAGTGGGCCGGCATGGGCAAGATGGGCAATTACGGATTCAGAGCGTTCTGGCGTCGGTTAGGCATGACTGACAAGCTGCGTGACCGCGTGTACGAGGTGTCCGGCACCGACCCCGTCAAGATCGCCATACTGGGTGCCGAACTCGCGTTGTCCGGCACCAATGCCTAATCCCGATAACGAGCCACAACTACCCAAGAACCAATCGCCGATTACCGACGATCGGACAGGGCTTGTCTCGCGTGATTGGTACCGGTTTTTCCTAAACCTGCTTAATAAAGCCAATAGTGGCGGCGGGGGCGGTACAGGCACGGTCACATCGGTCAACGTATCGGGCGGCACGACGGGTTTAACGACCTCTGGTGGCCCTGTCACAACGTCTGGCACGATTACAATGGCCGGCACGTTAAACGTCGCCAACGGCGGCACAGGCGCTACTACCGCGGCGAATGCCCGCACTAACTTGGGCGTACCTAGCACTACGGGATCAGGCGCGTCTGGTACGTGGGCTATTGACATCACGGGCAACGCTGCAACAGTCACCAACGGCGTTTATACGACCGGCTCGTATGCCGATCCGACATGGATTACATCGATTGCCGGCAGTAAAGTTACCGGCAACATTAGTGGCCAAGCAGGCAGCGTAGCCAACGCCCTGACTGCCGGCACCGGCATCTCGTACAGCGTTGGTACGACTTACAACGGCTCGGTAGCGGTTACGATCAACAATTCCGCGCCAGACCAGACGGTGTCCTTGACCGGCGGCACAGGGATTAGCACGTCCGGTACGTACCCGAACTTTACGATCACCAACACGCTGCCCATGACGTATCCTGGGGCGGGCATCCCGAACTCAACCGGCACGGCGTGGGGCACGTCGTACTCGACTACAGGCTCTGGAACGGTGGTGGCACTGGCTACATCGCCAAGCTTTACCACGCCAATCCTCGGCACCCCGCAGTCGGGCAATTTCAGTACCGGCACGTTTACTTGGCCCACATTTAATCAGAACACGACCGGGTCTGCCGCCACGCTGACCACCGGCAGGACTATCTCTATTACGGGTGATTTGGCTTACACCAGCCCTAGTTTTGACGGTTCGGCTAATGTGACGGCTGCCGGCACTTTGGCAACTGTGAACGCCAACGTGGGCAGTTTTACGAACGCGTCGATTACGGTCAACGGCAAAGGTTTAATTACCGCTGCGTCTAGCGGCACCGCGCCTGTCACGTCGGTCACCGGCACGTCGCCTGTGGTGTCGTCAGGGGGCGCAACACCTGCTATTAGCTTGGCGTCCGGCTACGGCGACACGCAGAATCCGTATGCCAGTAAGACGGCCAACTATTTCTTGGCTGCACCCAACGGTTCTGCCGGCGTGCCGACCTTCCGTGCGATTGTTGCGGCTGACATTCCGACGCTGAACCAAAATACCACTGGTACGGCCAGTAATGTGACCGGGACGGTCGCGATCGCTAACGGCGGTACCGGCCAGACAACTGCCAGTGCAGCCTTTAATGCTTTGTCGCCGGTCACTAGTACAGGCGACTTGATTATTGGCAACGGCGCCAACAGCTCAACCCGCCTGCCGATTGGCGCGAATAATTATGTGCTGACATCAAACGGCACAACCGCTGTGTGGGCAGTAGCCAGCGGTTCGGGCGCAACGATTACGAACGACACCAGTACGTCAACGAACGTCTACCCGACGTTCGCAGCTGCTACGTCCGGCGCGCTGTCGACCATCTATACCAGCAATGCAAAACTGCTGTACAAACCCAGTACCGGTGAATTAACATCCACGGCAGTAGCGGCATCAAATGGCATATTTGTCAATAGTTTAACTATCGGCACCAGTTACACGATTGCTTCTGGGTATTCCGGCATGTCTGCTGGTACGGTGACTATTTCTAGCGGCGTGACGGTAACGGTATCTTCAGGCTCACGATGGGTGGTAGTGTGAACGCGGTTGAGATATTTAATTCTGACAGTACGGCGGTTGTTACGCCAGAGTTAATGCGGCAAAAAGTCGTAGCATTGCAAAATGCATTGCTAGAAATGCCGCAGGCTGATATTGAAACAACACACACGTTTTTGCCGGGTGTGTATGAGCGAAAAATTACGATACCGCCTTGGACAGTGTTGACCGGGGCCGCACACAAAACAGGTTACCGCGTGCGGTTGGAAAAAGGCACGATTGCGGTAAACCGTGAAACTGAAGTGGTTGTGTTAACAGCGCCTTGTGAGTTTGATGCTAAAGCAGGTGAGCAACGAGCTGGACAAGTGTTTGAAGATGAAGTTGTCTGGGTAGATGTGTATGACAACCCTGACGATTGCCAAGACCTAAATGTGCTGGAAGATCGCTTGTATGTAGTGCCAGAGTGCGGATTAGGTGATGCTCGTAAACGATTGGCGCTTGAAAATGAAATTGAGATTGTAAAGGAACTATCATGGCCGGATGGACAGCAGCCGCAATCGGGGGCGCCGCGTTAATAGGCGGCTACGCTTCTAATCAAGCAGCTAAAAAACAACTGCAAGGACAGCAAGAAGCGAATGCTGCGCAAGAGCGCATGTACAACAAAAGTGTTGAACTGCAAGAACCTTTCCGGCAAGCAGGCGTCAACGCGCTGCCCGAACTGGTGGCTGCGTCTCGCTATACGCCATTTGGCATGGAACAATTCCAAGCTGATCCCGGCTATGGTTTTCGGCTTAGAGAAGGGCTAAAAGCTTTAGATCGTTCAGCTGCCGCAAGAGGTGGTTTGTTGTCTGGTAATCAACTGCGTGGCGTTACTGAATTTGGCCAAAATTTAGGGTCGCAAGAATTTGGCAATGCGTTTAACCGCTACCAACTAGAGCGCCAAGCGCGGCTTGGGCCATTGCAAAGTCTGACTGGCATGGGGCAAACGACTGCCAATACATTGACGGGCCTTGCAGGTACATACGGCCAAAATATGGCGCAAAATGCCGCAAATGTGGGCAACATTCGTGCGTCAAGCTACATGAACACTGCTAATGCATTGGCGGGGGGACTTGGCACTGGGCTAAACTACTATCAAAATCAGCAAATGATGGATCGGTATTTTCCGCGACCAAATACTGGTGGAACAGCGCCGCTAGGTATGCCGGGCAATCCGTTCCCTTATGACGTTACTTCTGAGAGGTAAATCATGGCTGGTATTGATTACACTATCCCAGGGCAATTTAAAGGCATTCAGCTTGAATCGCCTATGAACGCTATGGCGCAAGCCATGCAACTGCGCAACTTGCAAGAGACATCTGAGATCAATGCGCTCAGAGCGCGGGAAGCTTCGCAAATGAATGCGCTGAAAACGCAAGAGTATCAGCGCGGGGTAGAAAACCGAAATAAACTTGCCCGTATACATGCAGACCCTAAAGTAAAAATTGGTTCACCAGAATATTTGGAGCGCGTATATACAGAAGTGCCGGATTTGTATAACGACATAGCGACTAAAATTGCGAACCGAGAAAGTGTGTTGTCGCAAATAGAAACGCGCGAAGCTGCTGCCCAAAAAAGCAAATTTGATTTAGATCTAGCAAAAAGAAAAGAAGAAAGAGACGCTTTAGATCTTCGACTAAAACAATTTAACGAGACGTTTCCTGCATACAACATTAAGTCTGAACAGGATGTTGAAGCCCGCATTTTGGCGATGGCTAACGATGAAACGCTTGGCCCGCTAGCAACCCGTTTTGGGTCGCTTGGTGACACGCTTGAGCGCAATAAAGCTGAATTTAGGCGCGACCCACGTAATTACGTTGCGCGCTTAGCTGGCACGTCGGCAGAGGAAATTTTAAAAGCTGCTGATGCCCGCGAAACTGAAGACTACAACAACTACAAAGTTGCAGAAGTTTTTGCTGGACGTACGCCAGTTGACCGTGACACTTATCTAAGAAGTCGCCGCGAGCCGCAGGCAGCAATGCCGGCCCCTGCGCCAGCCGCAGTCACAGCGCCAGCAACAGTGGATACTACGGCTCCAGTAGTAGCTACTACAGCGGCAGATGGGTCTAAAGTATTCCCGCCAGTTACTAAAATTGGTCAAACAGGTGGGTTTGATTATCTTGATCCTACGGCGCAACGGTTACTTCAGTTAGCGGCTACAGCTAAAACCACTAATGAAGCAGAAGCCTATAGATCGGCCGCCGCTAAAATTCAAACCGCGTTTGAAAAAGATGTCGAAGAAAAACGAAAAGCAGGTCAGCTTACTGGAGAATTTTTTAATGTAGCTCTAGCACGACAAAAAGTGCAAGAGCTTAGAAAATTGCCGCCAACTAAAGACAATTTAGAAGTCATAAACGATCTTTTAGATTTGATTAAAACGGCTAAAGAAGGAAAAGCACCTAAAGTTCACGTTAATGTTCCCGTATCCGTATCTACCGAGAAAAAATACGGTGAGAAATTTGCTGGCAATATCGCCGATTCTGATGTTGCTTTGCGAGATGCTGCAGAACGCGCGCCTGATACTGCAAATACTGCAAACCGCGTGTTAAGCCTGTTGCAAAGTGGTCAGGTTATTACTGGTTCAGCAGCAAACATTAAACTGCAACTTGCTAAACTTCTTAATTTAGGTGGCGGCAGCGATAGCGAAGCAATTACCAACACCGAAGTTCTTATGTCTTCGCTTGCCGAAAGTACCTTGGGCGCAATTAAATCGTCTGGGTTAGGTTCTGGGCAAGGATTTACAGATAAAGACCGCGAATTTTTGGAGCGGGCTAAGTCTGGTCAGATTACTTATGAAGCAAGCTCACTAAGACATTTGGCCGAACTTGCACATAAAGCTTCAACCGCTACTGCAGCTAAATGGAATAAGCGCGTAAAAGAAATACCTAAATCGGCAATTGAAGGTACAGGTATTAGCACCGCGCCTGTAGAAGTCGCCCCAGTATACAGGGCGAATAGCGGCGCGCAAGGCGCAGTTGACGTTATGATTGACGGCAAATTAAAACGGTTTAAAAACAAACAAACTTTAGATGCTTACAAAGCCGCAGGCGGGAAGGTAGACTAATAATGGGCGCCAATGACGAATTGCTAAAGCGCTTTGGTGCCGTAGACGTCCCGTCGTCTGAAAACGCGTCGGCTAATGAGACGTTGTTGCAAAAATTTGGCGCTCAAGACGTAAGCGAAGAGCGCATACCGGCTCCGCGTCGTACCTATTCTTTTGGTGAAGCGCTAATAGAAGCGCCATTTAGTGCGTCAGGCGACGCGGCTAAACAGCTTACGGGACTTAAAGAGGCGGTTGAAGACCCCGCCCGAACATTAGGTGGTTTGTTTGACCTAGCTGCAGGCACATTGCGCGTAGCGGTGCCGGCGCCTGTGCGGGCTTTTGTCGATTCTTTTGACGCTAACCCAGAAGCGGCTAAACGTGCTACTGAAGCCGCAAAAGCTTTAGGCGGTGAATACGCTGAAAACTACGGCAGCTGGGAAGCTATTAAGCGCAGTATCGCCGAACGACCAATATCCACAATTTCTGATTTATCTTTGCTGCTTAGCGGCGGGGCGGGGCTTACCAAACTAGGCTCCAAAGCAACTGCAACGGTCGCGCCTTCCGTATCCGCACCGCTAGCAAGCACCGCGTCTATGCTTCAAACCGGCGCACGGCGTACCGATCCATTTTCCGCTATTGCACCGGTAGTAGAGACGGGCGGCAAAATGGTGGGTGCGGGCGTTAACTATTTAAACCGGGTTGCCAACCCTAAATTTGCTGCTTTGGTAGATGCTACTGAAGGTCGTGGGCAAGCGATTATTAACGCGCTGCGTAACTACGACGAATACGTAGCGGGCGGTATGCCTACGGCGGGCGTGGCTGCAACGCCAGCAGGCGCCACTAAATACGCCGCGTTGCAATCGGAAGTTGCAAAGCGTATGCCGACTGAATATTACGAGCGTGATATTGCTAATAAAGCCGCCCGTGAGCAAGCATTAGGTCCTATCGCGCAAGATAAAGCCGCGATGACTGCAGCTGAAAATGCTAGAACTGCTAAATCTGGCCCTCTCTATACAGCGGCTGAACAAGGCGTGGCAGACGTTAGCGGTGTAGTTTCAACAATTGACGATTTAATTGCTAAAAACCCTGGCAATACTGTGTTGGTGCGCGAGATGCGGGAAATTCGCAAAGGTTTAGTCGCGGACAAAAAGACAGGTGCTTTGCGTACTGATGCAAAAGAAATAATGTCAGTCATTGACGACATTAAGAGTCGATTGGCTAAAGAAGATACTAAATTTATCAAAGGCAAATTACGCGACGTCCGAGAACTGCTAACTGATGCAGTGCCAGGCTATCGTGCAGCCCAAGAAAAGTTTGCTGAAATGAGTAAGCCAATCAACATTATGCAGGTTGGCCAATATCTTGAAGGCAAACTTAAACCGGCAATTGAAACGCCAGTGGCAGAAAGCGCGGGCAGATTTTCTGAAGCGTTGAAGAATGCGCCTACTACAATAAAGCGGTCAACAGGTGACAGCCGGTTTCAAGAGCTGTCACAAATTCTGTCGCCCGATCAAGTTAAGGTCGTCGAAGGCATTCGTAAAGATTTGGCTCGCGAAGCTGAATTTAAGGCGCAAGCTGCTGCAGGATCAAAAAGCGGCAAAGCCGTGCCTGCTGCTGAATTGTCTAAATCTCCGGCGTTTTTTAGTCGTTTAGCTACGCTTGCCAACACAATTATTGATCGTTTACAGGGTAAGATTAACGAAAAAGTCGCGCTAGAGTTGGCGGCTGAAATGTTAGATCCTAAACTGGCAGCTGATGTGCTGGAAAAAGCAATGGCGCGGCAAGCCAAAGGTGAGCGTTTGGCTGACCCGTTTCAGCGGGCTGGACGTGGCGCGTCGCGTATGATGCGTGGTGAAACGGGGCTTGGTTTACGTTCGCCGCTGACGTTAGGTGGCGTGCAAGTAAGTAACGCCTTGGCGCCAGAAAACCGAAACAAATTGAGGAAATAAATGGCATCCTTAACCCCAACACCCAAGCAGCAGTTCTTCGATGCCAACGGTAACCCGCTGGTAGCCGGTAAGGTCTACACCTACGCCGGCGGCACGACGACACCGATTGCGACCTACACCGACCAGGCAGGCGGAACAGCTAACGCCAACCCGATTATTCTTGACTCGCGTGGCATGGCCAACATTTGGCTGCAGCCAACCGTTGCGTACAAGTTCGTCATCACCGACGAGAACGACGTCACCCAGTACACCACTGACAATATTTTGGTGCCCTTGGACAACCTGTCGTTCGGCTCGCCGCCACCGATCGGTGACGTGTCGCCCAACACTGGCGCGTTCACTACTCTTTCGGCCACACAAGATGTCACCTTCTCCGGCTTTGGTTACGTCCAGATGCCTGTGGGCGCCACGACCGACCGGCCTGCCGTGCCTGCTGAAGGCATGTTCCGTTACAACAGCACGCTAGACGTTTTTGAAGGTTACTCCAATAGCGCCTGGGGGCAAGTGGGCGGCAACGGCGCGTCCGGCGGCGGCAGCGACGAAGTGTTCTACGAAAACGATCAAACCGTCACGATCAGCTATACAATACCGTCGACCAAGAATGCCATGTCCACCGGCCCGATCACATTGGGTAGCGGGTTTAGTGGTACCGGCAGTATCGCAGGCACGACCTTGACAATCGCCTCGGTCACCACAGGCGCCTTGGGTGTGGGGTCGGTCATTACCGGGTCAGGTGTGACTGCCGGCACAACGATCACGGCGTTGGGCACTGCTACTGGCGGTATTGGTACTTACACGGTCGATGTGTCGCAGTCGGTGTCTTCGACGACAATCACGGCTGCGGTAATTGTCACCGTTTCATCTGGCGCTCGGTGGGTTGTACTTTGATACAAGGATAAATCATGGCAAGTTTAGTTCTTTCAGGCGACACAAGCGGATCGATTACCGTATCGGCTCCTGCTATTGCTGGCAGCAATACGCAGACATTGGTAGCAACTACTGGAACGTTGGCTCCGATTGTGTCGGGCACAGCGGTAACGGCTTCTAGCACAAGCGTTGACTTTACTAGCATACCGTCATGGGTGAAGCGTATTACGATAATGTTTAATGGTTTAAGCACTAACGGGTCAAGCGCTATACAAATACAACTAGGCTCGGGTAGTTTTACAACATCTGGGTACTTGTCTTACGCCACCAGTACATTCTCTTCCTCTAGTGATTCTACCTCTAGCACTTCTGGCTTATTACTTACAACAGGAGTTGGTGCTGCCGCAACTGTAGTTGGTGCAATGCGGTTAAACAATATTACGGGCAATACTTGGGTTATGGATTGTTCGCAAGGCGGCGTAAACGGCGGTGGAACTGCGGGGTCTAGGACTAGCGGGGGCGTTATTGCCCTCTCAGGCACATTAGACCGCGTCCGCATTACAACAGTCAACGGCACCGACACCTTCGACGCTGGCACCATCAACATCCTTTACGAGTGAGAGACGATCATGGCTGGAACTATCGTAGCAGATCAACTAGAAGCCGCGTCGACAAGCACGTTGGTGATTAAGAACGGTGTGGCTAACACGCCGCCAACGATTCAGGATAGCGCAGGTACGCAGATTGGTACGTTCTGTCGTGCGTGGGTGAACTTTAACGGTACAGGCACTGTCGCTATTCGCGCGTCGTTTAATGTGACTTCAATTACGGATAATGGTACAGGTGACTATACGGCCAACTTTACCAATGCGTTGCCAGATGCAAACTTTTCCGCGATTGGCGTTTGTACTTTAAATGACACTATTGTTGCTGGCAACACTCAACGTGGATTTTCACCTCGGTCGTATGCAACAACTTCTGTAAGGTTTGTGGTGACTGACGGTGGCTCTGGCGTTGACCCATTATTTTGCAATGTCGGCATTTTCCGTTAATAAGGACTAACAATGGACAAGCGCATAATTTATCCTAACGACGATGGCGGCATCTCCATCATCATCCCAGCGGAATCGGTTGAAGCGGCTATGAAAGACATTCCTGCTAGCAAGCCTTACAAGATCATTGATGCGGCTGACGTACCTTCTGACCGTACATTCCGTAATGCTTGGACGGCTGATTTTACTGAGGTGACTGAATGATTGGTGTGTACACAATAGTACATACACAATCACGTAAATTTTACGTCGGTAGCTCAATTGACGTTAAAAAAAGATTAATAACTCACAAGTCAAAATTAAGAAACAACAGGCATCATTGCAACTATTTACAAAATGCGGTGAATAAATACGGTATAGACAGTTTTCAGTTTATTGTTCAATGTGAAGCAAAAACAGAAAGTGAAGCTAGGGAAATAGAACAAGCAGTGCTTGACGCATTTTTTTCGGATACTTACAACTCAAAAAACACTGCTCTCGGCGCTTCTGTTGGGGAATTAAACCCAATGAAAAGGCCGGAAATAGCAAAAAAAGTGAGCGAAAAAAGAAAAGGTATGGTTTTCACTGCCGCTCATGTTGCAAGAATGAGCGAGGTTAGGAAAGGCAAGCCAACCAAAAGAAAAGGCCATAAAGCATCTGATGAAGCTAGACTTAAAATGCGCCTTGCTAGACTTGGTAAACCTTCACCAAAAAAAGGCATTGTATTGTCAGCTGAACAAAGAGAAAGAATGTCAAAAGCTAGAACTGGCGTTAAGATAGGAAAATACTCAACTATTATTTGCAAGCATTGCGGTAAAGTTGGCGCTGGCGGTGCTATGTCTAGATGGCATGGAGATAACTGCAAATTGAAAGGTTTATAAAATGACTATTCAGATAGATTTTGACAAGGCCAAGGCGATTACCAAAGACCGGCTACGTGCTGAACGTACACCACTGCTAGCTGCTCAAGATGTGGCCTTCATGCGCGCAACCGAAACAGCTGACGGTGTGACCTTGGCTGCCGTGGCCGCAGAGAAGCAGCGTCTGCGTGACATCACTACGCTGGTGGACACTTGCACGACTTTAGATGAATTGAGGGGGCTGTCATGTCAGTAGTCATTAACGGTAGCGCAGGTGTAACAACGAATAGCGGTGCTGTGTATGACAGCATTCAGCGTGGTACGGCTGTTGCGTCAACTAGCGGAACCAGCATTGACTTTACTAGCATTCCTAGTTGGGTCAAGCGGATTACGGTGATGTTTAGCGGGGTGAGTATAAGTGGATCAAGTAATATTTTGGTTCAGTTGGGGGACTCAGGCGGGGTTGAAACAACTGGCTACACTTCTGCGGTAGGTAACAACGCCGCGACAGCAACGTCAACCGCTGGGCTTATTGCAACAAGTAATGGGGCGGCGGCTTCTGTTTTATCTGGCATTATGACGATTACTTCTATAAACACTAATGCGTGGGTGTCTAACGTTGCGCTTGGCGATTCATCAAATACGCAGACACCTTATGCTGGTGGCGGTTCTAAATCAACTTCAGATACATTAGACAGAGTACGCATCACAACAGTCAACGGCACCGATACATTCGACGCCGGCACCATCAACATTCTTTACGAGTGACGCATGGATTCACAGGTGCTTTTTAATATCGCCGTGGCGATTGCGGGCTTCTTCGGCGGTTGGATATTGAACAACATCCACAAATCGCTTGATCGTCTGGACACGGACGTGCGCGCCATGCCGCACATGTACGTCAGTCGTGAAGACTACAAAGACGACATGCACGACATTAAGGATATGTTGGCCAAGATTTTCGACAAGCTCGATAACAAGCAGGACAAATAAGGAGGCGTTATGAGAAGCTATTTTCTTGCCCGTGCTAAAGAGCCATCCACTTGGCGTGGCGCTATTCTGTTCTTGACCGCAATCGGCGTGCCCATCGCACCGCAGATGGCTGAAGCTGTCATCTCGACCGGCTTGGCTGTAGCTGGCTTGATTGGTGTGGTCGCGCCTGACAAGTAATGAAGGAAAACTTTCGCCAGGCGCTGCAGGCCGTCCTGCTGCATGAGGGTGGGTTCAGTAATCATCCGAAAGATCCAGGCGGCATGACCAATCTGGGCGTCACCAAAAAGGTATGGGAAGAATGGGTCGGCAAAGCTGTTGGCGAAAAAGAGATGCGCGCGTTGACCCCGGATACAGTGGCGCCTATGTACAGGAAGAAGTACTGGGATGCGGTCAAGGGCGACGAGCTGCCAACGGGGCTAGACTATCTGATGTTCGACTTTGCAGTCAATGCCGGACCCGGCAGAGCGATCAAGACCTTGCAGAAAGCGATCGGAACGAACCCTGATGGCGTCATCGGCCCCAAGACCATGCAGGCGCTAAAAGACGCCGATCAGAAGGACTTGATAGCCAAGTTCAGCATGGAAAAGGAGCTGTTCTACAAGGCGCTCCCGACGTTCGCAACCTTTGGCAAAGGCTGGATGCGCCGGGTAGCGGAGGCGCAATCACATGCGGTGACGATGCTGGCGTAACTGCCGGCAGACCTCACGGTCGCGGGTGGACATGTCCGGCCCGAACTCGACTACAGCACAATCGGACGGCGTGGGCCGTGGCTGGTCTGGCACAAAGAGCGCCAGAAAGCCAACGGTCGCCACCACGATGGCCGCGTAGTAGACCACCACAAACTCCTTCATATGCTCAGTAGCCGGCCAAACAGCTTCACCACAGGCGACTCACCCTCTGGGCGTTGGCCTAGCATGATGTCCTGCACGAATCGCTCCTCTGGCGTTGCAGGGCGCGCGTAGAACTGCGGAATGTAGTGCGCGCCGATTTTGGGTGGCTCTTCCTTAATAAAGTATCCATCACGTAGCATCTTTTTTCCTCCTGTCTTCGTTTGCGCGGCGGGCGTCGACGCCTTTCTTTTTTATCAACGCCGCCTCGTCCTTAGTATAAATCGATTTACCCACCGTCACGTTGCCTGCGACCCACACCTCTGCTGAGTAGGCATTGTTCTTGCATGATGGGCACCTGCGTTGCCGCCGGATGCCGCCTGGCTGTTGCGTAGTGTTGACTACATGGGTCTTGCTGCCGCAGTGCTGACATTTCATTCTGGCCCCCTTGCGCGGATAGCTATTGCCAATTCCATCGGCGTTTTTTCTTTACTTTTTGTCCGCTGGTATTCAAGTCTAGCGGCGCATCCATCTTTTTTCCCTTTGCAATAACCGTAATCATCAAATTCATGAACATGGTTTAAGTCATGCGCCGAGCAATAGGTTTTATTCCAGCAATTACAAGGGTTTTGATTACCACAGGAATTGCACCACATTCCGGTTGGGCTATCCCCTCTGTGCGGCGAACCACACTTAGAACAATATTCTCCCCATCCTGCCGCTGTCTCACATATTTCAGCGCACGCCTCGCGTTCTGCTGCTGCAACTAGAGCGGCAAAGCGTTCAACAAAAGAATGCCAGTCGTCACGTTCTTGATAAGCATCATCAATAACTTCAAGTAAGTCAGTTTCCCGCGCCATGCGAATAATGTCATCTCTGTTCATGGGCGTACCGCCTTGGCCATAATTTCCAACCGTTCACGGGCGTCACGCAGGGCGCAGTACCGCTGATGCAGGCGCTGCAGGTGGGAGCTGCGGCGCTCGTTCAACGTCTCATGTGTCAGTAGTGCGAACACCTCGTCCTCTGACAATGACGGCAACTGGTCATTCAGTGCGCGCCAGCTTTGCTTTTTCATCTTCGACCTTCTGTTCTATGGTTTCTAATTTATCCACCGCACGCATCCAAGCGTTGGCGATCTGGTTGTACTCCTTGTTGCGCTGGCGCTCTTCCACCTGCGCGGCCTTTAATTTGGCCTTCCAATAATCAATTCTTTTCACGTTGTTCGGCCTCCAGTTCGCGCAGATCGTTGGCCACATCGGACACGCCGTGCCAATCGCTGCGGGCGATCATGACATGCAGGTAGTCGATCAAAATCTCACGCTGCGTCTCATACTTGGTAAAGTCCGTCATTTTGCTTCCTCCTTGGGTTTAATAAATCGAGAGATGGGGATAATACGCTTGCCGCCGTCCAACATTTCGATATGCACGAACCCCTGCGACAAGGCCCAGCAGCCGTAGTAGGCGCGGTCTAGGCCATCGATGTCAAAGGCCATCTTCATGCCGTGGCACCAATCAGGCCGGTCTTGAGTCAACACCGTCTGAACGCTGATGTCGTTTGTGTACGTCAGGTAGCCGGGCTGGGCAGCGATTGCAGGCGTCGCCAGTAGTAGAAATAGGTATCTCATGTGTTCTTCTCCTTTAGCTTGGCTTCGATGGCGCGGATAAAATCCGACGAGGTTGCTTCACGAGGCCAAACCGCTTTCGTAAAATTACCAATATCCTCATCCGTCAGCCCCTGCCATTTGTGCTGTGGTGGGGCGATATTTTCTCGTTCGCAACCTGACTTTTTGCAAAAACCTCCGCAACTTGGGCATTGTCTATCCATTGTTCTTCTCCTTTAGCTTGGCTTCTATGGCGCGGAAAATACTTAACGGCGAATCTCGAATAATGATGTGTATTTCCTCATCCGTCAGCCCCTGCCATTCGCGCTGTGGTGGGGCGGTGTAGAGTGGTTGACCATTTAGAAGCAACGGCGCATCCATCAACATCACCGGCTCCGGTTCAGGCTGCGCGAGTCGAGCATCTTCAAAACCACGATACGCCTCAGCAATATCACTATCGGAATAAACAGCAGTCGGTATGTCAGAGATACCAAGCCCTTGCCGATACAGCCGCTGACCTACTTCATATGGCGTTTCCTTTGCGAGACGATTTTGGAGTAGGACAATAGAATCCTTATACACTTCAGTAGGCCCATATCCTGATGGCGTTGCAAACACCAACGCATCCAGCACCTGTTGCGCTTCCTCGCGTGTTAGTGTGATCATGCTTCCACCCCGCACACTTTCTCCATATAAGCGACATACAGTTCCGCTGCGTTTGCAAACTCTCGACTGTCACCGTCCAAAAAATAAGCAACCTTACTATCCTTCCACCCAGAATAAATGTCGCCGTATCGATTGCGCTTTGTGATGGTTTCTTTTTGAATGCCCAATCTTTCATTGCGAAACATTCGTTGTGCGCCCCAATCACCAACTGTTCCTAGCGTGTAAAGAAATTTTGTTGTGCAAAATTCTTCGTAGGTCATTTCCTCGCGTGTTAGTGTGATGGTCATTCTGCGCTCCCTGAAGTTCCCGGTGTTGTTGTGCTTTGTTGTCCACAGGTAAAACACATTGAAATTGTCGGGTTGTATACTTTTTTGCAGCAAGGACACTGCCATCCTTGTTGCGGATAATTAAATGGTTGCGGATACGGCGTCACGTTTGGATTTGTATTAGGCCACCAGCCCGGTGCGTAGTTGGGATATATCCATGTCATTGTTGTTCTCCTGTAGCTTTGGTGCAGTTCCGAATAAACGCTGTGCCATAACAGTACGTGTTTAAAAAGCTGGTGTTCTTGTCGCACCAAGCGGCTTGAAGATGCACTCGTTCCATCTGTTCATCAGTGCATCGATACTCTTTTGGCGCAACTTCCCAGTCTACTTTTACTGGCTCTGTTTTATTGCCATCACAACCTGCCAACGCGAACACAAGTACAAGCAGCATTCTCATTGTTGTTCTCCTGTAGCTTTGGCGATGGCTTCTTGCGTAAAGACAACAAGTGACGCATCACCTTCTTCAGCATACTCAGAAAATGTATCCATCCAATCTTCGAGTAGCAGTACCAACTCAGCATTCACCTCATGCAAGCGACGTAAGTCTGCATCTCTAGCAACGTAATCTTTCTCAAGTCGGCGCAGTTCATCGGTAAGCCGTGTATTCTTTTTACGTTGCTGCTCTAGTTTCTCTGCTAAGTCACGTTTAAATCCACCAACAGATTCGTGAAACTTAATTTCCACCTCATGCAAGCGGCGTAGTTCGGCGGCGGCAGTGTTTGTGTGGTTATATCCTGCATAATAACTTTCAAGAATTTCAGCCAGCCGCAGGGCTTCGGGTTGTTTGTCTGTCATTTCAGTGCCTCCATCGCTATGTCGGAAATTGCTCGTTTGTCGTGCAGTGCTGCCCAGATCTTTTCGTCAACTGTCTTCTCGGCGAGTAGGATATAGACCCAGACATCTCGCACTTGACCCGAACGGTGCAGCCGTCCAACCGTTTGCTCGTACAGCTCCAAGCTCCACGGCAACGACAGAAATACCATGTGATGACTTGCACCTTGTAAATTCAGACCGTGCCCTGCTGACTTGGGGTGGACAGCTAATAATTCAATTTGTCCGGCGTTCCACCGTTCGATCGCGCGGTCATCGTCCAAGGTTTGTACTTGCGGATAGCGCCGTTTAAGCTCTGCAAGTTCTTCCTGAAACTGGTAAACGATAAGCGTATTCGCATGTTGGTTCTCCTCTAGTAAATCGTCCAATCGATCAAACTTGTGACTGCTAAACCACACCGCCGTTTTGCTTGACGTGAACTGACCCGGCACAGCAGACGCCACGCGGGTGCTGTCGTACACAAAACCGGACGCCATCTGTTGCAACTTTGATGTAACGGCGGCAGCGTTAGCCGCCAGAATCTCGGCGGTCGGGAACTGTACTACGAAATCCTTTTTCATCTTCTCGTAGGGCTTGCGGTCGTCCAGCTGACTGCGCAGCTCGACCACATGACAGGGCGGCAGCTTGTCGCGGTAGACGCCAGGCTCCAGTACAAAGGTGGCCGGCTTGATCTTCTCCATGACCAGCTGCAGGGCGCCTGGGCGCGGCAGCCACTCGCCGAAGTCGCGGTTCATACAGACAAAGTATTGCTGCAGGAACGCGCCTTTGGCGCGGCCTAAGAGCTTCTCGTCGACGATCTTGCACTGGCCGAAGACGTCTTCCAGACCGTTACTGGTGAACGATCCGGTCAGACCCCATCGAATCTTGAACTGGTCGATTACCTTGTGCAGCGCTTTGAAGCGTGTACCGGACGGGTTCTTCAGTTTTGTCAGCTCGTCGAACACGATCGCATCAAAGTCGGACAAGTCCTGTTCGGCTAGCCATTGGATGTTGTCGTAGTTAGTGACCACTACGGCTACGAACGAGCGCAATGCTGACGCCCGATCTTTAGGGCTGCCCACGGCCACGCGGTGATCTAGCTCTGGCGCCCACTTAGGCACCTCGATCGGCCACACATCCGTGCAGACACGCTTTGGTGCCAAGACAAGGAACCGCGACGCGTAGCCATCCTTGACCATCGCCTGCATGGCGGTCAGCGTGATCGCCGTCTTGCCTGCGCCCACGGGCGCCAAGATCATCGCTCGGTCGCGCTCGTACAGGAAGTCGGCGGCTTCATCTTGATACGGCCTGAGTGCTAATCCATTCATCAACCATCCCCTTCGACCATAAACAGGCATAGTTCTGTTTTAAGCGCAACACGTCGTTGCGGAATATCTTTTGCAGCTCGGACAGCCGACCACCTTTGGTTTTCAATTCGACAAACCATGTGCTGCCATCAGGCATACAAGCGATGCGGTCACTCACTCCGCGCTGGTTGACTGACCTGAACTTGTACGTCTTGCCGCCAGCACGCTCGACCGTCCAAACAAAATACTTCTCGATTTCTTTTTCTAACATGGCGCAAATATAAAGGCTAAAAAAGTATTTGACAAGGATTATTTTAGGGTCTACAGTCGAGGCTCAATCACTACACGGGAGTACAGTCAAATGAATGTAGAAGACATTTTTGATGCAGACGGCACAGCCCTGCAAGCGGCATTAGACTTAATCGAGGTCATCGTTAAAACCGATCCCGGCGTTTACGACGAAACGGCTGCGCCGGTGCTGCTATTGTTGCGTCAACGCCTGTCTAGTTCATGGCGTAATGAACCAGTGAGGGCAAAATAATGAGTCACTCCAATATCGTCGGTGGCTCTACCGCCAAGCGCGTCATCAACTGCCCAGCGTCGGTCAAGCTTGTGCAACAGATGCCACCACAGGTCGAGTCCGAACACGCAGCACGCGGCACGTTGTTGCATAACGTCATTGCCGAATTGCTTGAGTTAGACAAGAAGCCCGCGCAGTGCTTGGGCGCCCAGTACAAAGATCAGATACTCACACCGGAGCTACTCGATGAAAAGATTATTCCCGCTCTCGCGCTACTCGATGAAGTCGACCCCGAAAAGCAAATGGAGTACATGGTTGAAACCCGAGTTGCCTTTGGCGATTTTCTGCCTGGTGTCTTTGGTAGCACTGACTTACTTGGGCGTAAAGGTAAACGCGCCATCGTTCTTGATTGGAAATTTGGCGATGGCGTACTTGTTGATGCTGTGGAAAACCCTCAGCTCTTATTTTACGCAGCTGCAGCCATGAGAACACCGGCAGCGCAGTGGGTGTTTGAAGGCGCTGAAGAGATCGAGTGCATCATCGTGCAGCCGCCCTCGATTCGTCGTTGGGTCACGACACCTGAGCGCATCAAGCAGTTTGAGCAAGAGCTGCTCTACGCTGTGCGTCTCTCGTCATGGCCAGAAGCGCCGTTTGCAACAGGCGACCACTGCCGTTGGTGCACTGCAAAACCTATCTGCCCACGCATGACCGGCGCAGCTGACCGTGCGCTGAAGGTGCAGCTGACTAACCTGCCGGCAGAACAGATCGCAACACAGCTGCGTCAGGCTGATATGCTGGAGGACTACATCAAAGAGCTGCGTGCGCTTGCGTTCCAGATGCTTGAGAACGACCGCCCCGTGCCAGGCTACAAACTGGTTGCCAAGCGTGGCACACGCCAGTGGGTGGACGAGGCGAAGGTTGAAGCATGGGCTGATGCGAATGGCGTAGAAGACGCTTACGAGACGAAAATTAAATCGCCCGCACAGCTTGAAAAAGTCTTGAAAAAGACTACACTAGATTTCCCGTCGGATTTGGTTGTATCGATCTCGTCGGGGAGTACGTTGGCACCAGACTCTGATCCAAGGCCAGCGGTTTTACAAATTGGCCGCCAGCTTACGGCGGCTTTAAATAAACTACAGTAAAGGAAACAATCATGTCCAATATGGTCACGTTCAAAGGTGCAAACCTTCCAGCAGTATCTACCCTTTCCACCGCTCTGCGCACGCTTGAGACCGAAGTCGGCCCAGCAGGCTCCGTCATCCTGAAAATGGACAAGACCGGCCACTGGGTGTTTGGTGCAGACCAAACCGAAGTCGATGACGACGCAACGTGGGCGATCAACCCGTTTTCTTTCATTCACGGCTTTATTGCTTGGGGTGAAGGTGAAGTGTTGGGCGAGAAGATGGTGTCGGTATCCGAGCCGCTGCCAGAGATGGAAGCAGCACCACCCAATGCCAAGCGTGGTTGGGAGGCGCAGGTCGGCATGTCGTTGAAGTGCGTCACTGGCGCCGACAAGGATATGGAGGCGCGCTACACCGTCACGTCCGTGGGTGGCAAACGAGCTGTTCAGCAGTTGGCTGTTGCGATTGCCGAGCAGGTTGAGAAGAACCAGAGCAAGCCAGTGCCGATCGTGCGTCTCAAAAAAGACCACTACACGCACAAGTCGTATGGCCGCATCTTCACGCCGGTCTTTGAGATCGTCGAGTGGGTGTCGATGGATGGTAAAGCAGACGAGGCCGAAGCTGAAGAAGCACCAGCAGCCGAAGCCGCACCTGCCCGCCGCCGTCGCGGCTAAGTAGCATGGGGGAAAGCGAAGTAGTCGCTAATAAGCCCGCTCCTAGGGCGGCAGAGACGGATGCGTTAGTACCCCACCTTTTCTATGACCCCGGTCATCTAATCATCAGGCTCTTCCTTGGTCGGTTCGACCTGATGCTGGCGGATGACGGGGGTCACCCTCTCCTCCAATAAAAAATCATGACTATTTTGTGGATCGACATGGAAACCCGCAGCCGCTGCGATCTACCTTCACGCGGAGTCTATAACTATGCCCAAGACGGAACCACCGATGTACTTTGTATGTCCTACGCGTTTGACGACGATGAGGTTGTCACCTGGGCTCCCGACATGCCGTTCCCTGACGCTGTACGCCAGCATACCGGGCCGATATACGCGCATAATGCGGCCTTTGAAAGACTCATTTTTTGGTACGTCTTACAGTGTAACTTTCAACTCGAGCAGTTCGTCTGCACCGCTGCACAAGCGCGTGCTAACTGCTTACCTGGCAGCCTTGAAGACGTCGGACGCGCCATTAGCAGTGTTATGCGAAAAGATCATCGCGGAGCCCAGCTCATCCGTGCCTTATCGATCCCTAAAGCGGATGGCAGCTTTAATAGCGATCCGAGACTAATGCAAGAGATGATCGAGTATTGCGAGGCCGACGTGCGTGCCATGCGCGCCATCAGCAAGGCCATGCGTCCATTGTCCGACGAGGAGCTGGCCGACTACCACACCAACGAGCGCATCAACGACCGGGGCGTGCTGCTTGACTTGCCACTCGCGCAGGCTGCCATCCGTTACGCGTCGGTGGAGCTTGAAGAGATCGAGACACTGGTCGCCGACCTGACCGAGGGTGCGATCAAGTCCGTGCGCAGCCCCAAGATGAAGTCATGGGTGATTGACCGGGTCGGCCCGCAAGCTTTAAAGATGATGGAGACGTACAAGGACGGCGACTTGAAG
>Ga0208784_1000050_pt1 | contig 51733 bp, 74 predicted proteins | sample DEB19_08_DNA_FD_184531 | JGI IMG/M metagenome (GOLD analysis project Ga0208784, IMG submission 184531) | Aqueous microbial communities from the Delaware River and Bay under freshwater to marine salinity gradient to study organic matter... | ecosystem: Environmental > Aquatic > Marine > Coastal ... | reverse complement strand
CATAGACTTCTGAAGTTCGCCATGATCCTAGGATTTACAGGCATCGGCGTTCAGCAGAAGGGGTCTGGCCGGTTTATCCACTTGGATACGCTCACTACGGGAGTGCGGCCTACTGTTTGGTCCTATTGACTTTTTGCTACACTAGAGCCATTTAGTCTTGCCCGACTGGTAAGACGCGGGACTTAGGAGAGGTTTATGCCTGCGTCGATGACATTTACCAGTTTGCAGTCGGACATCCGCAACTACCTTGAACGCGGTGGCGCGACCGACCCTATCGTTTACGAGCAGATTCCCCGGCTGATTACGTTGGCCGAGCGGCGGATTGCCCGTGAACTAAAGATCCAAGGCTTCCAGACAGTGGTCAATACAACCCTGCAATCTGGGGTAGCGGTTTACCCGAAGCCGGATCGGTGGCGCGACACCATCAGCATCAACTACGGCACCGGCACTAATAACAACGTGCACACGCCTGTGTTTGCCCGATCCTACGAGTACATCCGCTCCTACTGGCCGAATGAGACGACTACGGGTGGCCCGCAGTTTTACGCGGACTACGACTACAAGCATTGGATTTTTGCGCCGACCCCGGATGCTAACTATCCGCTGGAGGTGCTGTATTACGAACTGCCGCCGTTGCTGGATGACGCCAACCAGACGAACTGGCTGACCGAGTTTGCGCCGAACCTGTTGCTGTACGGAGCCTTGGTTGAGGCTACGCCATTTGTGAAGGACGACGAGCGCGTCCAGTTGTGGCAGTCCTACTATGACCGGTCGCTGGCGGCGCTTAATGGCGAGGATCTACAGAAGATTGTTGACCGGTCCACGAACCGGCGTGAGGCTTAACCATGACTACAACCTATACGCAGACGTTCGGTGGCACGACGATCTATCCGAGTGATGTCTCGTATCGCTATGTATCGTTAACGATTGATCAGGCGCTTGACTGGCCGTTGGAGTCGGCTCCGACTACGGATGTCGTTTCGGCCATCATGGACGTTAATCCGACGACGACCAGCCTTGTTATTACGATGCCGGATGCGACCGAGGCTTCGACTGGCGAAACGGTTTTGTTTAACAACGTCGGTGCCAGCACATTTACGGTTAAAGACTACGGCGGGACTCAGATTTGTGCGGTTCCGAGTGGCGCAACGTTCCAGATATATCTGACCAACAACAGCACGACGGCTGGCACTTGGCGCTCGTTCCAGTACGGAGCTTCAGCTTCGGCTAGTAATGCTTCTGCGCTGGCTGGTCTTGGCATCAAGGCGATTGCAACGACTCTCAACCAGTCGATGCCGGTCAGCACGTTCAACACAAACTACACCACCGGTAGTAGTGACCGAGCAAAAGTGCTCGTATGGAACGGTGGGGCAGGGACGCTCTCTTTAGGTTCAGCGCCGTCTGTAGGCTCGGACTGGTTCGTTAATGTTCGCAACAGTGGAACAGGCGATCTGGTCATTGATCCTAATAGCTCGGAGTTGATTAATGGAACGGCTACGCTGGTGTTGTCGCCCGGCGACAGTTGTATTGTCGTCACGGATGGCGTGGAGTTTTGGACGATTGGCTTTGGTCAGGCTTCTGTCTATGCCTTCACGCTATTGTCGATTGATATTTCTGGCAGCGGCAACTACACGCTCTCTATCGGAGAGTTGAACAAGACTGCTTACATCTTCACCGGCACGCTGACCGGCGACAGAGAGATCATCGTCCCCAATACGATACAACAGTACTGGGTTAGCAACCAAACTAGTGGCGCATATCAGTTTGGAGTGAGAACCTCTGGTCAAGCATCTCCCGGCGTGACGCTGGCTCAGAATGCGAGAGCCATTTTCTACTGCGATGGCACGGATGTGGTTGACGCTGATACGTCCACGGTTTCGTTGCCTGTGCAGATTTCTCAAGGTGGTACAGGAGCTACGACGGCTTCTAGTGCTCGCACCAACTTGGGAGCAACCACGGTGGGCACCGCAGTATTTACGGCTGCTAGTCAGTCGGCTGCTCAGATTGCCCTTGGTCTTGACCCGATTGAGGGCGGTACGTACTAATGCCGTTGCAGCCGGTTATTGTTCGCTCTGAACCCGGTATCAAGCGCGACGGTACCAAGTTCGAGGGTAATTATTACGTTGATGGACAGTGGGTCCGGTTTCAGCGTGGGTTGCCAAGAAAGATAGGCGGCTTTCGCGCAGTCCAAGATTCTTTGGACAACATTGCGCGTGGCATGTACATCCACAACCACAACTCTTTTACCTATGTCCACATCGGAACATCGGATGGTGTTTTCCGTTTTCGGTTAGATCAGAACAGCTTAGCCAGCAACATCATCAACCGAACTGATCCGGCTTACGTTTCTAACGTCAATGCTTTGTGGCATTTTGATGTGGCGTACAACACCACAACCAATCAGAACGAAATACTGGCTCATGTTTCTAATGACGTTGAGGACATCTCGTCTGATGCTAGCGGACAGCTTTACCGTGGGTACGACAACGGAACAACTCCATTATCCCCAGTTCCACAGGTAACCGTATCGGGCGGCATAGTTGCTTTGGCTCCGTATGTGTTTGCTTATGGCTCCGATGGCTTCGTTCAGTGGAGCCGCGCTGGTTATACGGACGACTGGACTGGAGGTGACTCTGGTGCCGCTCGTGTTACTAGCCAAAAAATCTTAAAAGGTTTGCCGCTTCGCGCTGGTGCAGGCAATGCGCCTGCCGGTCTTTTCTGGTCGTTGGACTCGGTGGTTCGCGCCTCTTACGTTGGCGGATCTGCGGTGTTTCAGTTTGACACGATCACCTCGCAGTCAAGCATCCTCTCTGGCCAAAGCGTCATTGAGTATGACGGCATCTACTTCTGGTGCGGCGTTGACCGATTCTTGATGTTCAACGGTGTCGTGCGTGAGGTGCCAAACAGCCTAAACCTCAACTGGTTCTACGACAACCTGAACTACGCCCAACGGCAAAAAGTTTTTGCATTCAAGATTCCTCGTTGGGGCGAGATCTGGTGGTGTTACCCGCGTGGCAATGCGACCGAGTGTACGCATGCGGTGATCTACAACGTGCGCGAGAATACGTGGTACGACACGGAGTTGCCCGGTGGTGGTCGGTCTGCCGGTCAGTACGCGCAGGTATTTAACTCACCTTTGGCCATTGGGGTCATTGATACGACCGATACGAATTTGCGCGAAACCGAAAACGATGATTTGCGTATTACCGAGAATGGCGACTACCGCATCATTAATAATCAAAAGGGCTACGTGGTTTGGCAGCACGAGTACGGCACCGACGAAATCAACGGCACAGAGATTAGGCCAATTCAGTCGTTTTTTGAAACAGCAGATATGTCGCTAATGACCAGCGAACAACCTCAAAACATGGCGGTTCGCGTTGAGTTCATTGAGCCTGACTTCGTGCAGTCTGGAAACATGACCGTGCGAATTACTGGTCGCGCCAATGCTAGAGCAGGCGAAGTCACAAGCGACCCGCAAACGATCTATTCCAATTTGACTGACCGTCAGCAACAGTTGGTTTATTTCCGCGAGATTCGCCGTGAGTTACGGTTCCGCTTTGAGAGCAACATACTGGGTGGCAACTACCAGATGGGGCAAATTATTGCTCATATCGAACCGGCTACGGGCACGGTCTTGGGAGAGAACCCATGACCCGCTTGGTTGATCCGAGAACCATGCGGCTGCAAGATTGGGCGGACGTAACCGTTTATGATCTTGAGCAGTTTGGCCCAATAGCCCGCTTGGAAAACGAATCTGAGTGGCAGAATTGGGCGGCTGGCATCATTGGCATCAATGGGATTTCCCAGCAGAACCCGCCGTCGCCTTATCAGTATGACGATTGGCGCGAATGGGCAATCCGTTTCTATCAAGTTTTGGATTAGGTGAACTATGGCAAGACGTAAAGAAGCGCGAGAGGATTTGAGCAGGGGCGCGTTGAGCACGGTGGCTCCGCAGCCAGAGGCTCCTTCCACTTCGTATTACACCTACGGAGCTATCCCGTCAGCCACGGTTGCTGCTGATCCTGAAGAAGATCGGCGGCGCATTGCAGAGCAGCAAGAGCAGGCCCGTCGAGCGGAAGAGGCGCGTGTTGCAGAACAGCAACGTCAGCAGCAGTTGGCTGAGATGCAGCGCCAGCAGGCTTTGGCCGCTCAACAAGCGGAGGCCGCTCGACTGGCAGAAGTGGCTCGTCAGCAAGAAGCTGCTCGTGTTGCCGCTCAACGTGCAGAAGCCGAACGTGTTGCTGCTCAAAGGGCTGAGGCCGAACGTGCTGCTGCTCAGCGTGCAGAGGCTCAACGAGTTGCTGCTCAGAAAGCAGAGGCTGCCCGCGTTGCTGCGGAACAACGGCGACAAGCAGATGCTGCTCGTCAGGCCGAGGAAGCCCGACAGGCTCAGATTGCTCGTCAGGCTGAATTAGATCGCTTGGCTCAACAAGAGGCTGCGCGAGTGGCTGCTGAACAAGAGGCTGCGCGTGTTGCGGCCGAGCAGGCTGCGCGAGTACAAGAACCCGTTGGGGCATTGACTGCGGTTTCTACGCCGGAGCCTGTTGGTCCGTCGCCGTTGAGCGTGGCTGAACCCCCTTCTGCACCACCTGCTGCACCACCTGTTGTAACCCAAGAGCCAACTCCAAATATTTTTGTTGAGGGGGCCACTACTCCCGAAAGCACTGGCTTGAACATGGGTGCGCTTGATGAGTTGTTCGCCAACCTGCGTAAGAATCAAGAACTACAAAAGCTGGCACTTGAGCCGGGACTTCTTCAACAGGGTTTCACTGGCACATCTGGTGTTACCACTCCGCCTTCTGGCGCTGGGATACAAGCAACGCCAACTCGCGCTGAAGAGCCTGCTATTGATTTTGAAGTTACGCCAGAGATGGCTGGTGCTTTGCAGGAAGTGGCTAAGCCCGCTGCAATTACCGACGCTGAGAGAGAAGCTGTAACAAGCAATCCTCGCGTGCAGGCCCTTCAGAAAATTAGCGATCAACTCAAAGCAAATGATTTTGCTGGCGCGTTTGATAGCGCTTTGGCTGCGGAACGTGATCTTGGCGGAGACTTTGTTGGAAACATAATTGACTCCAACAAACTTCGTGAATTGCGCGGCCCAATGACGGCTGACGAGATTGCCAAGTTCTACAATGAAATGCCTTCTAAGGTTTTTACAGAGAGATACATTGGTCCCGGCAATGAATTTAGTAAAGAGCAAGCTATCGAGCGAAATGTTGCCGCACTTGGTGGACAGGCTGGCTACGTTGATCCGATGCTGGGGGTTAAAGCCAAGGAGACGCTGCTGAGCAAACTGCCGGTTAAGGAGCTTACCATGTTAGCTGCGGCTGCCATGGGTGCTACTGCAATTCCCGGCTTGTTTGGTGCTGGTGCTGGTAGTGGGGCTGGCGCTGGTGCGGGCGCGGGGGCGGCTGGTGGTGCTGGAGCAGGCGCTGCTGGCGCTGCTGGCGTTGTGCCGACTGGCTTGATTCCGGGTGCGGTGAGTGCTGCTGGTCTTGGTACGGCTACGTTCCCGATTGTTGCTAGTGGCGGGTTAACTGCTGCTCAACTTGCCGCTTTAGGCGCTGGCGCGGCAGGTGCTGCGGGTGCTGCAAGTGGTGGCGCTGGCGCAACACCGACTACACCGGCTGAACCGGGTCCTTTAGATGAGGTCGTGGTGACTGGCACGAAGGCTCCGGCTGTGCCGATTGTTCCGCCGGTTGTACCCCCAACTACTACTCCGGTCACATTACCCGAGGCTCCGCCGCAGTTTGAAGAGCCGCCTTTAGAAATTGCTGACGAAACTCCATGGTATTCCGATCCTTTGGATGAAGTTATTGTTCAGACCGGGAAGCCAATTCCTATTGACCTGCCGATTCCGCCATTTGTACCGCCCCTTAGCACTCCGGTGACGTTGCCAGAAGCTCCGCCGCAATTTGAGCCTACGCCGGAAGTGGGTGAAGAACCGCCGGAAGAAGAAGGCCCGCTGGATGAAGTGGTTGTTGAAACAACAAAACCGACGCTACCGGGGTTAGATTTGCCCCCGTTTGTGCCTCCGCTTGAAACGCCAGTTGATTTGCCAACTGAGCCGCCTCAGTTTGAGCCGCCTGCGGAAGAACCTCCGGAGGATGAAGAGCCTCTGGATGAAGTGGTTGTTGAAACAACAAAACCGACGCTGCCGGAGCTTGATTTGCCGCCGATTGTGCCTCCGCTAAAGACTCCCGTGGATCTGCCCGAAAAGCCACCAGAGTTTGACACGCCAACAGAAGCGGAAAATCCGCTGAAGGCGTTGATGGACAAGTACGCCAATCTGGAAAACTTACTGAAACTGCTAGGCGCTTTGGGTGCGGCTGGGGCAAAAACGCCAACGACTCCGGTGACCAAGCCAACAGCCCCAAGTTTGGGCGGTGCGCTGCCGAAGTACGTCTATACCCGCAAGCAATTGAGTCCGGACATTGACTACTACACCTATGGCACGCGGCCAGAGGCTAAGTTCTTTGAAGACTCCATGCAGTTGGAGCAACCGACTCAGCCGCCTTTGGAAGAGGGTCCGCCTGCCAGTACGCCGGAGGAAGATAAGCCCATGGCCACGGGTGGCCTGACCGGGTATGCCGGTGGAGGCTCCAGCCAGACTCGCTATTTTGATGGCCCCGGCTCGGGGCGCGATGACAAGATCCCGGCTCTGCTGAGCGATGGGGAATATGTAATGGATGCAGAAACGCTGGCCCTTTTGGGGGACGGCTCGACCAAGGAGGGTGCTCGGCGCATGGATCAGTTCCGTGCTAATATCCGCAAGCACAAGGGTCGTGCCCTCTCGCGTGGCCAGATTAGTCCGGACGCAAAATCGCCCAACAAGTATATGGGCGGAGGGTTGAGCTAATGAGCGTTGTAGATTTCTTGTTTGAGGGCAGCGCCCCGACACCCGGTACTACTAGCAGCACATCTCAGATTCAGTTGCCAGAGTGGTATACCCAGTACACCACAGACATGCTGGGTCGCGCTAAGGCTGTTGCCGACCTTCCATACGCTCAGTACACCGGGCCGCGCATTGCTGGCTTTACCCCCGATGAAAAGGCTGGGTTTGAGGCTACTAAAGCTGCTGCCACATCGTATCAACCGTTCCTGAAGCAAGCCGGGGCCGAACTAGGCCGAGCCGGAGGTATGAGCGGATTGGGGGCGGCTGCTGAAGACTTTACAACGGCTGCGGGAATGCGTGGAGCCGAAGCGGCTGCGCCTATGTTTACTCGCGCTGCTGGAATGTCTGGGGTCGGCGCGGCCCAACCCATGTTTGCGCAAGGCATCGACGCTCTTCAACGCGCAGGGGCTGGATCGGCACTATCAGCAGCGCAGCCGTATATGTCAGCAGCGGCTCGAACATTCCCCCAAGCGGCTCAGGAGTACATGAATCCCTACATTCAGGGCGTCGTGGAAGAAATTGGCAAGCAGGGCGTTCGCCAGTTGCAGGAAAAATATCTTCCGGCAGTTGGCCAAGAATTTATTAGCGCCGGACAGTTTGGCGTTGGTCCCGGCTCGACCCGCATGGGTGAGTTTGGTGCGCGTGCGTTGCGCGATGTTCAACAGGCGGTTCTGGGCGAACAGGCCAAGGCGCTTCAGGCTGGCTACGGTCAGGCTGCGGACATTTACGGTCGTGATGTGGCTCGCTTGGCGGATCTGGCTGGCACGGCTGGTCAATTGAGCACGGCAGACTACAACCGTCTGCTACAGAGCGGTCAGAGCATTGCTGACATCGGTGCCAAGATGGGTCAGTTGACGGCAGAAGATGCTGCTCGACTGGCCGACATCGGCAAGGCTACGGGTACGCTCACGGCTCAAGACGCGGCCAACTTGGCTCGTATTGGCGAATCCAAGGGCCAGTTGTCTGTTCAGGATGCGCAGGCTCTGCGTGACTTGGCTTCTAAGTACTCAATGCTGGGCGAGACTGAGCAGGCGCTTGGCCTCAAGGGCGCTGAAGCGATTACTGGCGTTGGCGCTAAAGAGCGTGTCATGCAGCAAGCCAACTTGGATCTGGCTTATCAAGACTTCTTGCGTCAAGAAGGGTATTCAAAAGAACAGATCAAGTTTATGTCTGACATTCTCAAGGGCATTAACTTGCCTAAGACGGAGATTTCTACAACGGTTGAGACTCCTGCTCAGCCGGGTGGTGCGTCTGCAATTGAGAAGGCAATTAGTGGCGCGACTGGCATTAAAGAAATTATTGACTTGATTAACAAGTATTTCCCCGGCGGATCTTCTCCGTCAGATGAAACTGGCCAGTATGATCCGGGGCGGATTAACACCAACGATGAAGTTTTTGTTACCCCGACTGAGGGGGGTTGATCATGGAAGACGAAAACGAACTGTACGGCCTTGAGTCGGACTACCTTCCAGAAGAAGAATACACCGAAGACGAGGAGTCTCAGTCTGGGCTTTCGGCTGTACCCTCTGTTGGCGGATTGCGCTCGGAACTCTTTAAGCGTCTCTTAGAGAGAGAAAAGGCCGCGTCTGAATCCGAAAAGCAAGACTTCAACACGGTTCTTAGTACGATTGAGCAGGCCAAACAGCGTCTTCTTGCACAGCCCAGCAAGGGCGAGGAATTGCGCAACATTGCCATGCGTCTGACTCAGCCGCGTAAAGAAAGTGATCCGCGTTTTTACGAGCGACGGAACCTGTATACATTCTTGCGTGACATTGGTGAGTATGGCGGCGAGCAGGCCGAAGCCCGTAAGGAAGCCGAAGCCAAGGCGTTGCAGTTGGACCAACTTGCTGCCAAGTACCGCATGGAGCGTGCTCAGAAGGAAGGTTCGCAAGCTCGACAGTTGATGGCTCAGTATTTCAGAGAGCCGACTCAAGCTCGCGACTCTCGGACTACTGATGAAAAGAACGCGGCTTCTATGGGAATGACGTTAGAAGAATATTTAAATTTTAAAGCAGACTTGATTAAAAAGTCTCGCCCTGAAAAAGCTGAGCCAGATCCAAACAGACCAAGCAGCGTTGTTCAGGCTCGCGTTGCATCTGTTCGTGATCGAAAACTTGCTCCAATTAGCGCAAAGCTAGCATCTGTTTCTCAGGCGCAATCTCTTTTAAAGGCTGCAAAAGAAGGCAGTCCAACAGCAAGCAAGCAGCTAGATAGATTTCTTGCTGGACTGCAAGGTGATAAGCAGTTAAGCGTACTTGAAGTAAATACCATTGCCAATGCTGGCAGCTTCCCAACAAGGGTTGTTAACAGTATTTCTAATTTTTTAAGCGGCATTCCGTCTGACTTGTCTTTAGAAGATAAAGAAAAAGTTCTTTTAGTCATTGAGGACCTGCTTGCGCCTCAATACAACTCTGGAAGAGAAAGCGTATTAGATACTTTTTCTGGGTCAAGCGACATTTCTCAAGAAGCCGTCGAAAGAATTGTTGGAAGAAAATGGCTAACTTCATCCGAAAAGCAACGTATTGCAGCTCAGAAAAAGCGAGCTGAAGATGAAGCTAAGGCAAATAAAAAATCTACTGGTATTACGTTGAGTACCGGCAAAGCTGGCCGACAGACTAATTAATAGGGGCATTAAATGGCTACACCCCATGTTTACACTGTTAATGGCAAAACTTTCGAGTTTGACGAGCCATTGACTCAGGCTGAGCTAGAAGAGTTGAATTCTAAGGTTGGTGGCGCTCCTCAAACTCAGCCGCGACCAGACGTAACGGTCACTCGTATTGGTGATCGTGAAATTGCGCAGCCTGAAGAAACGACTGCCCAAGAACCTGCTGGCGTAACAGAGTATCTTTTGAACGCATTTAAGCGAGGCGTCATTAACGCTCCGGCTGCGTTGGATGCATTGCTTCGCGCTGGCTACGGCAAGATGGCTGCTGCTGAAATGGCCAAGACCGGTGCCATTCCCCAAGAAGAAGTCATGCGTCGCGTGTACGGCATTGGCGAAGAATCTAAGCCTATTATCCAAGCGGCTTCTGAAGCCTTTACTGAGTCTCAAAAGCGAATTGCTCCTGTTTATGAAAAGGTTGGTTTTAAGCCGCCTAAGACTGATATGCGTGCGCCCGGTCCAATCAGTGAAGTGGTTGGCGCTGGTGTAGAGGCCGTTGCTGATCCTACGAGCTATATTGGCGGCGGGGTTGGCCTGCTCAAGACACCTGTTCGTGCTGCTTCCGAGTTCTTGACTGGCGCTTTTGGTGAGATTGGCGGAAAGGCTGGTGAGTCTATTGAGCGTGCCGTTACGGGCGAAGAGTCTACTGGTGTAGGTCGTTTGGCTGGAAGCATCCTTGGCGGCGTTGGAACAGCTGCTCCTAGAGAGGTGGTAACGGACGCTCTTGCTAGAAGCTTGGATCAGATCACGAAGAACCGGAACTTGCTGAAGGGCAAACCGGAAGTGACTGAAACGTATGCTCGTGGTGCTGCAAAGAGTTTGCTTGAACTTGCCGCGAAGGAGCAGGGTGCAGAGTCTGTTGATGCGCTTATTCAGTTGGTTAACGACGCCTCTCAGTTTGTAAACAAGTCCGATGCTCCTCTCGTTATTGCCATGGCCGACAACCCGGTCATTCGCCAGCAAGTAGAGCGACTTGCCAAGATCAACCCGTCTTTCCGCGAAAAGGTTAATCGCGTTGTTCAGCAGGCATCTTCTGACATTCAAGCCAAAAGCGAGAAGATGTTTGGCAAGCCGTATAGCGCTGAAGTTAAGCCAGAAGCCGGACTCAAGGTTGCCCCTGCTGTCCAACGGCAGCGTAAGGACATTGAAGATGAATTAAACAACCTTACCGAGGGTGTCACTCCGGTAATGGACCCTGAGACATTGGGAACTCGAATTGAGGCCCTGATAGAACAACGCAAAAAAGCAGCTAAAAACGAAGTTTCCCCTGATTACGAAAAGCTTTTGGCCGAAGCCAGAGAGGCTGGCGTCAAGATGCCAGTTGAAGGCGTTGAACAGATCTATCAGTTTGTTCGTCAAAACAATCTGCGTGACATCTTTGGCAAGGGCACCAAGGTTGACAGCGACATTATGAAGTTCCTGTCGCCCAAGGAGTTTCCTGTTCCGGGCACCTCAGAAACTGTGCTTGAGCATATTCCCATTTCGTTTGACAACGTAGAGTCTCTAAAGAAGGCAATCAACGGCTTGAAGCGTCAGCGTATGAGTGAAGACTCTATGCGCAAGGTTTTGCAACTTGAAGAGGTTGTGGACGCTGCTCGCGAAACTATTCCGGGTGACTTCAGTAAGCGTCTTAATGACATTGATTTAAAGTACGTTGAGAAAATTGGCATTCCTTTTGGCGCTCAGGGCATTAAAGACGTTGACTCTAAAAAGTATGCAACCCAAGTAGCTCCGGTTATTGTTAAAAATGCCGAGTCTTATAGACAGTTCATTAAAGCCGTTGGCAAAGAGTCTGGCGACCAAATTGCCGAAAATGCGATCATTTCTGAGGTTTACGATAAAGCCGTTAAGGACGGAATGCTTAACGCTGGAAAATTGTCCAAGTACTTAAAGGACAAAAAGGAAATTATTTCGCAGATTCCGGGCCTTGAAGATAAATTGCGGAAGGCCGTTCTGGATGATCGTGAGTTGCGCTCGCGCCTTGGATCGCTAGATAAGGCCGCTAAGGCTGCGGAAGCTCGCGTTGCCAATAACGCTTTGACTCAGTTCGATGCGCCAGACTATTCCACGTTAGCCTCAAATGTCATCAACAATCCTCGTCAACGCCAAAAGATCATGCGCGACATTAAGGACCTTGATGCCGACACTGCCAAGGCTGTTAGAAACGCGCTGCGACTTGAGGTTATTAACCTTGGCCGTCGTAATGCCAACGGATTCATGCAGTACGTCATGGACCCGGCTAACAAGGCTGGCATTGAAGCTGTCTTTGGCGAGGCGTTCCAGCCGTCTTTGCGCAAGTTGGCGTTGTTCTCTGACAAGGTGTCGGCAGCGGACATATCCAAGTTGGGTGTAGCGATTGATCGCAGAGAGCTTGATGCGCTGGCTCAGATCGTGCCGGGTATTGATATTCCTTACCTGTCGTCCACGCTGCGCGACCGCATTACAAGCCTTCCTCAAAAAGTCGTTCGTTTGTTGTCTAAGTACAACAGTTCTCAGCTTGCTACTGCGACCGACGAAGCCATCATGGAATTGATGCTTGACCCTAACGGTGTGCAGAAACTGGCTAACACGGTCACCACCATTAAGTTTGACCTGAGCAACCCGGTGTCGCTTGGAAAGATGGCTGACTCTTTGTCTCGTGTTCTGCCGCGATCTTTTTATACCTCTGGCAAAACGGCCTTGAGTGGCGAGGAACGCGCTCGGGTTGAGCAAGAAGCTCAAAGAGCAGAAGCAGCAGACTTTATTCCCGGCGGCTTTGAGGACAGCGAAGACCTGTCAGCCGAACCCTCTCCAGCGGAAGAGCCTGCGCCATCGCCGCGTGAAGAAGCCGTTGCCCCTCAAGGATACTCGTTTGAAGACTTGACTCCCGAGCAAAAAGAACGCCTTCAAGGATTGATGTCATCTACCCGTAGCCCCGAGATGGGCGGTGGCCTTAATCCAGAGTTCTTGTTAAATGCACAAACTTTTAACGCGACTCCGGTAGAAAAGCGTCGGGAGTTATTCCGGCTTTTGGCCATGAATCAAAGAGCGCATGGCGGCATAGTCAAAAAAGCTCGTGGCGGCAGCGTTGATGCTGAACGTCAGCGTATTGAGGCTGAAATTAAAAAGCATCCTTGGTACTCAGAGTTCTGCAAAGAATTTAATGAATGCCCCAATCTTGGGCAGAACGCTGACTATGATTACATTACGGCTTGGAAAGCTGGCATACGTCCAGAACGTGATCCGTATGACAAGAACCGCTATCACTGGTCGTCAATGACTGGTGACGGAGTAATGCTCAAAAAGCCGGGCCATCCAACCATGTGGAAAACGCTTTTCATGGAGCAGACCGGGAAAAATCCGGACGCCATCGGAATTAAAAGCGAACAGGAAGCTCAGGCTTACATCGACGCCCAGCGCGTCAAAAAAGCTCGCGGCGGATATACACTCCAAGAAGAACTCTTGCTAAGACGGTACGCAAACAGGTAGAGTCAAGCCCATGAAAAAACAGGACAAGTACGTGCCCGTCCAAATTGAAGACGGAAAGTGGTACAGGGTCCGTGGGTACACGCACTCGGAGTGCTGTGATTGCGCGTTGGTCCACAAGGAAGAGTATCGTCTGGTAGATGGGCACCTAGAATGGCGGGCTTCCCGAGACGATAAAGCGACCAATGCTCGCCGCAAAAAACTAGGTATAAAGGTGAATCGTGCCGCAAAAAGTGAGTGATGATGAATTCATTGCAGCGTGGAAAAAACTAGGCGGAGCTAAAGCACTATCAGAATACTTCCAAATGAACGTCCGCGCCGTGCGGACAAGGCGTAGAACTCTTGAGCTTCGATACGGCGTTGTTCTGCAATCCAGAGAAAAGGGGAAGGGAAAAAGCTGGCGAGTCAAAGTCGGTGATAGCCTGACCCAATTAGCCGAGAAGCGTTCCCGTAACTACAAAAACCAGATCGACGAAACGCTACATGATGGCGTTTTAATGATTGCATCCGATGCCCACTACTGGCCGGGTGTCGTGACTAAGGCGCACGAAGCCTTCTGCAAGTTAGCTAAGCAACTTAGTCCGAAAATGGTCATCTTGAATGGCGACATTCTGGACGGCGCTCGAATCTCCCGGCACGCCCGCATCATGTGGGAGAAGCAGCCTGAGTTGAAGGACGAGATCCATACTGTGCAGGATCGCTGCGCTGAGATCGAACGAGCGGCCAAGGGAGCCAAGCTCCTGCGCACCATCGGCAACCATGACTCCCGCTTCGAGAACTACCTCTCAGGCCGCGTAGGCGAGTTTGAAGAGATGTCTGGCATGACCTTGCTGGACTATTTGCCGCGCTGGGAAGCGGGCTGGGCAATCCATTTGAACCGTGAGCAGGATGACTGGCTGTGCGTCCGGCATCGACCCGTAGCCGGGGGGGTTCACTCGTCCTACAACTCAACCCTTAAAGCGGGTGTCTCGTATGTTCACGGGCACATGCACCAGTTGAAGGTTACGCCGTGGGCGGACTATCGCGGTCGGAGATATGGCGTAGACACCGGGACGCTGGCGGAACCATACGGCCCGCAGTTCAACTACACTGAAGCCAGTCCGGTCAATTGGGCATCGGGGTTTGCCGTCATTACCTTTGTGGGCGGTAAGATGCTTCAGCCTGAACTGTGCGTCGTTGAACATGGCAAAGCATGGTTCCGTGGTAAGGCGGTCTAAGGGAATCTTACACCGTCTGTTTCGACTTTCTGGCCCTGAAGCGACTCGACGTAAGCCGTCACGATGGCTTCGATGAACTCGTCGAACTGGTCTGGCTTGAACTCCAGAAAGTTGTAGACCCCGGATGCTTCGATGAAGTGCCCCGCAGCCGCAGAAGCATCGTTAAGCGCGATCTTTTCGTTGGGTGATTTGTCGATCATATAGTCATCCATGCACTGCATTGAACAGAGACGCGCTTTGCGACGGAGCACCCCCGGCGGCGGCAGATACAGGAACCCCCGAGCCTCCCGCTTGCACATGGGGCATAAACCGAAACTCGACAACTTCTGTGTACTTGCCATTTTTGCGAACTTGAATCTCTGTGGGTTTCATCAACGTGTCGGCTCGTCCTAAGGCATCGGCGGTACTGGATGGCAGAATCCCCGGCCCCGGCATGCGTCTACGCCACCACTTGAGGGCTTTCTCCCGAGGGTAGCCCTTGTGGTCAAACAGAACCCACTCGCTATAAACGGCTAGTCCGCAGCGGTATTCGACCCGCACCGAGTCAGGCTTACCGGCCTTTTTGTGCATACGATAAGACACCGCGTTAACTTTCAACCAAGTGGCCGGAGCGTTCATGCTCATCGCTGGCAGTGTTGTTGCCGTCTTTTCAATTTCAGGCGGCTTGACCGGCCATACGTAACCGCAATCAGGGCAGTCCGCGCACCCGGCAAAGACGATGCTCTTACACTCGGGACAGGTCTTAACCGGCGCTACACCCTCTCCGTCGTTCTTGCGAGGCTTCTTCGGATTAACCCGGTCCACCGGCCCGTGACGAGCGATATTGCCCGCAAAGTCCAAAACCAAACAGTCGTCCTTACCGGGAGCGTTACGCATCCCCCGTCCCATGATCTGTATATACAAGCCGGTTGACTGAGTAGGCCGCAAGATAGCCAGCAGATCTACCCCCGGCGCGTTGAACCCCGTCGTTAGCACGCCCATGGAAGCAATACAGCGAATCTGACCAGCCTTAAAGTCGCGCACGATCCGATCCCGCTCATGGCTTGGGGTATCCCCGAAGATCGTCTCACAATTGATCCCATGGCGTTTTACGATGGCGGCAACGTCTGTGGCGTGCTGAACTCCGGCGCAGAAAATTAGCCAAGACTTACGCTCCGCCCCGAACAGTACAATTTCCTGCACGATGGACTCATTTACATCGTTGCGATTAACCGCACGCTCTAGCTCCCCGGCAACGAACTCGCCGCCTCGGATACTGACTCCGGTAACGTCCAGCCGAGTCTTGGGCTGCTTGGATACCAGCTTGGTCAAATACCCTTGCTCTACCATGTCTTTTAAATCGGCTTCATGGGAAATGCCGTCAAACAGACTATTGTCTCCTTGGTGAAGTAATCCCGAGTCCAGTCGGTACGGCGTTGCCGTTAGCCCAACCACGCGGACATGCGGATTCATAATCTTCAGATTGTTCAGAAACTTTTGGTACATCGTGTTGGTCTTGCGCGGGATCAGATGCGCTTCATCGACCAGTACCAGATCAACCTTCACAAACTTCGATGCCTTCTTGTGCACCGACTGTATCCCACAGAACACGATGGAAGGCTTATAGTCGCGCTTCTTGAGTCCTGCCGAATTGATGCCAGCCGGGGCTTCGGGCCACATGCCCTTCAACTCATCGTAGTTCTGCTTAATCAACTCACGAACGTGCGTAATGACCAGAATCTTGGTGTCCGGCCACTGCGCTAAGATGCGCTTACAAAACTCCGCGATCACCACGCTCTTGCCCGTTCCGGTGGGGAGTACGATAAGCGGGTTACCGTCGTTGTCTTGGAAGTACTTCAGCGTGCTATCTATCGCTTCTTCTTGATATGGTCTAAGCGTAATCACGAATCAAACTCCGTTCTCGGCAGTTGTTTCATCAAGGCTTCGGCTGCGCGTTTGATTTTCTCTAGCTCGCCCATCGACTGAGACATCACCATTGCGTAGCCGTAGGCGTCTAACGCCCTCAAAATGGTTTCTATATCGTCTCCCGTCAGGAGCAAATCGTCCGACTCATACTCGTCATCTACTTCGATTTGTCTATCCATACTACTCCCCCCTTTAGCGCATACTCGACCCAGTTAGGCCCTGAGTTTATCTGCTCGCCGGGGATGAGGTCGGGCACAAACAAGTGATGCTCGCAGCCGTTAGTTTGATCCTCTTGGGTCAAGTCTTTCTTGTGGAATTCGCACTTCCAGCCGCCTGTCTTTAGCGGTGAGCTATGCAGACAAGTCCGGCACGACTTATGGCGCGGCATATCGTCTTCGTGGCACATGCTATGGAAAGAGCAATACTTGCACTCGTGCCATGCTGGATCAGACGAAATCTTGCCAGCCGGTCGCGGCGCAAAAATGATGCGATTGGCTTTCTCAATAAACTTCTCGGCTTCACCCTGATCGTATTCGGTCACGACGCTTGTGATGTCGCGCACACCGGATGAGCCAGCAGTCAGGTAATGCTTTGGCGCGTTGAAGAAATGCATATAGATCTGAGCTTGCGCGTAGTACACATAGTCCCAGTTCTTGAGCGCATCCTTCTCGCTCTTCATTTTGAGTGACACCAGCTTCTTGTACTTGATGTCATTGATGACCTTGCACTCCCATACATAGAGCGTGTCAGGGTCTTGAATAAGTCCAGTTAGTAGCCCGTCGCAGTTGCCACGGAAGTGTCCGCCAAGCGCCTCAAACGAGTGCTGAACGCCCGGTTCTTTCTCCGTAGAAAGATCAAGCCCCGCCACTTTGCGAAGCATATCGGCAACGACTAACTCGCCCCGGTGCCCATCGTTAATTCGACGTAGCCCAGCGGCCTCAATAAATCCGCGTTTGACCCAACGAAAGTTCAGCCACAGCTTACGGTCGCATACGTCGCCAATGGCAGATGCACCCAAGTAGTTTCTCGGACGGCTCTCTTGCTCGGCTTCCAAGGCGGCGTCAACCGCCTTTAAGGTTTGATCTTCGATCTCTGGCAGTTTGACCATGATTCCCCCAAAAGGGAGACGCGACACCCGAAATGCGGTGGGGTATGGGCGGGAATTGCACCCGAGTGCCGCGTCTCTTTATTTACTTCTTATGCCGTTCCCAAGGCTTGGCACTTGCAGCAGCAGGAGCCGCCGTCGCAGCCGGTTCCGCAGCCACAGGAGCATTCATCGCGTAGTAGTTAGCGCGGGCTTCAAGGTTGCCCTGCTTGTTCTCCTTGTGCGAAACAACGACCTTCATCGGCTTACTGTGCAACTGAACCGAGTCATTCGGCAACGATGCAAAGTTCAGAGCCGCGCAGATCGACGCCAACTGCTTACGAGCAATCTTGACCGCCGTCTCGTTCTTATTGAACAGGTTCAGGCGATCCCAATGCTTGCGACCGACGTACTTTGGCCCGAGGATCTCAAACTCTAGCCAAAGGTACTGACCGTCACCGGCCTTGGTGTCCCGCAGTTCCGAGTTGATGATATGCATCTGGTACTCGCCAACTGGCAGGATCTGTTGGGTATCGTCCGAAATGTCCTGAAAGTCAGCAGGATTTAAATTAAGCAATGCCATTTTCTTACTCTCCGATCACGTTGTTCATAGAAGTGCCAAGCGCCTCAGCAAACTTGGCGTAGTCGAGGGGAAGTTGATCCGGCAACGGCCAGCGCGATTTGGCTTGCCAACCCGGACGCTCTTGGGTGTACAGCAGACGCATGCCACTACCAACAGCACGAGTGACCTTTTGGTTGAAGCCAACGTCGCTCTTAACTGTGCTGTATTGCTGGTTAGCAAACATGAGAATGTCGCACCATTCGCTAATCAGGCTCGCGCTGCCGTGGTGAAGATCCAACTGGTAACGGTCATACGGATCAGCCAACGGATCGTCAAATCGCTTGACCTGAGTGTGAGCAAGCAGGATGACCTGCATGTTCTTGTCCGAGCGAAGATGATCCAGCCCGTCGAGCAGTTGCTTCCAATAGTCCGTCGCTGCCTTGTAGCCACGCCCGTAGCCGATGGCGTCGATAGTAGCCACGTTGTTGTCCTTGGCTACGCGCTTGTGGATCAGTTGCTCTGCCCAGTCCGCGCTATCAATCACCACGGTTGCGAAGTCGTGATCCTCTTGAGCGAGTGATCCAATCGCATCCAACATGTCTTCAAACGACTGACACAGCGGGAAGGCCGTGACATTGATCGCATCCAGACCTTCTTCGGTTTGAATGAACACAGGGTTAGGCGCTTGCGCAGCAAAGGTAGATTTACCAATGCCATGCGTTCCGTACAGCACGACACGCGGCGGACGGGCTACGCCAGTTTTCTTTAGGCTTTTAAGTGATATGGCCATCTCTTAGGCTCCCATAACAATAGATACAGTGGTTTTAGCTTCCTCAACCGTCAAAGCATTTGACAGCACCTTGTACAGTTGGGGTTCGTTGTTCGCGAGGTACTTGACCCCGGTCACATCTAAGGCACGTTTGACCGGCCACAGGTTCTCAGGGATCTTGTGAGACAGTTGATCGAAGGACTCCCAGTCGATCTTCCGGTTCACTCGCCCGGTAATGACAACCTTGTACTGGCCAACCGTGTGAGTTTTGCTACCTTCGTCTCGCTTGCCTAAAACGGCCACGAGTTCTTCTTCAAGCTGGATTCGGCGTTCTTCGGCTTCGCGTTCAATTTGCTTAGCGTTGAACAAATCCTCAGCAATTTCAGTTTCAGAGCGCATGTTCAATGTTCCTTGTTCAGTGTTAAAAGTTCAGGGTTCAGTGTTAAGTCGGTTGCCCGACAATTTGTAATCTACACCCCCTTGTGACGGAATGCAAGTGGTGGCAAGATGTCACCATGAAAACACGAATTGTGTCTCTTGCAGAGTGGCTGGAAGAGAATCGCTTGACTCACGAAGACTTTGCGGCTATGTGCGGTTGCACCCGTGCTGCGGTCACTCGGTGGGTTTCTGGCTCTAGGTTACCGTCGCCCAAGTGGTTAAAGGTAATTGAGCGTAAAACCAAAGGTCAAGTAGTTCTGCGCTATAACTCGTACATGAGCGAGGGCGAGCGGGTTCGATTAGCCTTGCGGAAACAAGGTCTTACGCTATCTGCTGCGGCAAAAAAGATACGTATTCATCGCAATACTCTAACGCGGTTTATCCAAGGGCAATCGGATACGCCATCAAACATTGTTGAACGCATCTACAAAATTGTGGGGGAAACATGGGACAAGTAGTGGACATGGTAATTCACGGCAAACCTATGCCCAAGGGGCGTCCCAGATTTGCAAAGCGTGGCAACAAGGTAGTGACGTATACGCCGCGTGATACTGAAATTTACGAAATGAACGTGAAGGCGCTTGCACAGGTTGCGATGCTCGGTAAGGATATGTTTGAAGGGCCTGTGAAGGTCACGATTACAGCGTACTTTGCACATAAGAAAAAAACGGGGTGGCACATCTCTCGTCCTGATTTGGACAACATCGTTAAGGCGATTTTGGATGGGCTGAATGGCGTTGTCTTTAGCGACGATGCAGCGGTAGCACAACTCGTGGCCTCAAAGCAGTATGGCGAGGAGCGAGTCGAGGTTCAGGTAGAAAATGTCTGAGAATTACGTAGAACAATACGGCGAAAAGCTCGTCGATGCGGGCTATCGAATTATTCCGATTATGCCGGGAACCAAGCGTCCCGGTCGATATGACGGTGAGAAGTGGGGTGAGTTAGCGCGTTGGACGGAAATGAACGCCCAACAAGTGCATGTCGATCTTTGGTCTAAATGGCCGGGGTGCGGCATCGGCATTTTAACGGGCGAAGTTGTTGCCATTGACATTGACATTCTGGATGAGTCCGTTGCAGTTGCTGTTGGGGAAGTGTTTCAGCAGAAGTTGGGACGCACCGATCTGATCCGTGTGGGTAAGTCCCCCAAGGCGTTGTATCTCTATCGCACCGAAGAGCCGTTCACTAAGATCTCATTGCATCCGATTGAAGTGCTCGGTCTTGGTCAGCAGTTCGTGGCCTACGCCACACACCCGGAAACCGGCAAGCCGTACTCATGGCCGCTGGAATGCCCGCATCAGACGCCTGTTAGCGCGTTGCCATTGGTAACCAGAGAGCAAGTCTTGGCTGCGGCAGAGGAGGCGTATAAGGCGTTACCTCCGTCCATGCGTCGTACCCGGCTCATCAGCACGGTGATGCCAGACAAGGATGCCAAGACCTCCCACGATGGCTTGGTAGGCACGCTCTCTGCGGTCGAAGATGCGCTCAAGTTTGTTCCGAATCCCGATCTGTCATGGGATGACTGGAACCGCATCGGCATGGCGATCTACTGCGCTACTGAAGCCAAGGGAATGCACATCTTCGACCAATGGTCGCGTGAGTCCGGCAAGTACAACGCTCTCGAAACTCAGCAGCGATGGGAACACTACAGCAAGTCCCCGCCGTCTAAGATCGGAGCAGGGACGTTATATTATTACGCTCAGCGCAACGGATGGGTTCCGCCGGTTCACTTGGATCTGAATCCGGTCAAGGCGGTCAAGGTTGATCTGACGGGGCTGAAGACACCCAAAAAGATACCCAAAAGCACCCAAGAAAACTTTCCGAGCGATTGGTTTACAAGCCCGTCGTTGGTAGGGCGAGTCGTTCGGTGGATCAATGCCACAGCGCAGCAGCCTCAGCCGACGTTTGCTCTGGCCAATACGCTGGTGATGTTCGGTGCGATCTTTGGGCGGCGATATGCCATGGCCCATCTGAACACTCGTTGCAACCTGTTTGCGATTGCCGTTGCCAAACCCGGTGCCGGTAAAGATCACAGCCGACAGCGCGTCAAAGAACTGATGAATGCGGCTGGCTTGCATCCGTTGATCTGCGGTGATCGCTTTAGCTCCGGTGTTGCCATCCTTCGCACACTCTTCGACTTCCCGTCGCGTATCAGCCACCTTGACGAAATGGGCTTGTACCTTCAGAGCCTGACTGCTAAGAACGCTGCAAGTCACCAGCGCGACATCATTAAGACGTTGCTTGAGGTGTACTCCAGTAGCAGCGGTATGTATCACGGTCAGGAATATGCAGACTCTCGCGACCGCGTTCGTCTCGACATCAATCAGCCCAACTTCAACTTCTTCGGAACCACGACTCCGAGGACGCTGATCCCGGCGCTGAACCACGACATGGTGGACAACGGTACGCTCTCGCGCATCTTGATGATCCCGCCATTCGAGGATTATCCCGAGACGCAAATCCCGGTATCAGAACCACCGCCGGAAGACATCGTTAAAGACATGATGGACTCTTACAACGTCGTTCCCGCTGGCATCGGCAACCTTGCCAATCAGCCGCTACTGCCTAATAGCGCCGTTGTTCCGATGATCGTGCATTGGGAAGACAAAGCGTTCGAGGAGTACCAAGCGGTTCGTAATTGGCAGTTGAATCAGTCTCGTGGCGACGATGCCCTCTGGGTGCGCTATGCCGAAATCACCGTGAAGATTTCCATGATCGAAGCCATAGCCCGTGACCCCATATCGCCCACGGTGACGTTTGAAATCTTCAAGATGGCAAATGATCTGGCTCGTTGGTCGTTTAACTACACGGCAAACTTGTTAGTGCAGGAAGTTGCAGAGAACGAAACGGAAGCCTCGCACAAGCGCATCCTGAACTTCATCCGTAAGCAGGGAGAAGCCGGAGCCAGCAGTACTCAGTTGGCCAAGTCCATGCAGGGAATGAAAGCCCGCGACCGCAACGAGATTCTCCAGACGCTGCTGGAAGCCGGGGATGTCGTCGAGGAAGTCGTTACCAAGGATGGGCCGGGTCGCAGCCGCAGGATCTACAGAGTACGCAGGTAAAAAAATGCCCCGGCGGAGCAGAGCTACAACACCGGGGCCAACTCACTAAGGAGATAGCACAGGGGGATCTTATCCCCTTGGATCTTTTCCTGCAAGCCATTTCATATACCAGATAGCCTTTTTAGCCTCCTGCTGGGGGGCATCTTTCTCCCCAAGCCGCCAGAGGTAAGCCATCGCGCTGCCTTTGCAATAGCCCCGGAACTCCTCTGGAGTCAGACAGGATCGCAAGGCGTCGATGCACTCAATATCACCCCTCTGGTAGTGACTCGGGTTTATTGGATCGCTTGGACTTTTTGGCCTTTCGTTTGGCGTGACTAAGCTTTGCCATGCGCTGATAGTGTTCGCGAGATCTTCGCTTCTTATCTCCTGAAGCAGCGCTTCCACCTCGGCTTCCGATACTCGCCAAATATTCTCTGACTGCATTTTTAACCTCTGACATTTCTAAGTAACTCCAATTCATTTTTCAAAGTTTTAATCTCTAGCGCCAATACGCCAGCCTCAAAGTGCAAACCGGCTTGCCGGATCACAGCAAGCGCCTGCTCGACCTTGACGCCTTGTGAATACTTCCACGGCATCCGCTCCATCTCGGACTTCCACGCGCCCGGAGGCGATACGTTGTCAACGGTCATAGTTCGCTCCTGACTTTTTCAATAACGTTATCCCAAGGCGCAATCATGTTGTCCCTCGGATAGATCTTCACGCTCGGGTACCAAAGGCTATAGTCGCCGTCCTTGTTACCCCAGTACCAAAGTTTGTTGGCGTCCATCAATTTGACAGGCGTACCCACGGCTCCGGCTATGTGCACCGTGCTGCTACTGATGGCAACGATCAGATCACAAGCCGCACACGCTGCCGCTACGCCTTCAATGTCCTTCAACAGATCGACGCTGGTAGTCACGATGTTCGTGCCGTGATTCTGATTGAAGTGCTCGACCGCTACCTTCGAGGAACCATATTGCAGGTTCAGGAATTTGTATCCGGGGATCTTCAGAATCGGCAGAAGCTGCTCAAGGTTCACGCTCTTATGCGGCCCGATCTTGATGGCGCTGCTGACCCATGAGAGTCCGATAACGCGATCTATAGGATCAACCCCGGCTTCGGATCTAATGGCTTCGACTCGGGCTGGATCAGGCTTGAGATATTCCCGCGCAGCATACTTGGCGATGTCATCGACCGATTCGATGAAGCAAGAGCCAAGGCTCGCAAACGGGATGTGAGCGTCATAAGAGTCTGAGCGCACTTTTTCGAGATGCGAAATGAATTCAATGTCCGGCATTGACCGACTGAAGATACTGATCAAGCGCGGATCTACCATCGCCGTGACTTTCTCAACGCGTTTTTTGAGCGCAGGTAAAAGCGAGCCGTAAATGATTTGATCACCGATGCCCTGCTCGCCCCACACCAAGACAGCCTTGGCGTCGGAGCCAATAGTCCACTGCGGCTTCTGGGTTAGTAACGGACGGCTCTTAAACCGGTCACTCTTCCACCGCGTGTCATACAACGGCCAGCCTTCTTTGAATCCGCCCTGCTGTAGCAGAAGCAGCCCCAGTATCCACTGCGCGTTAGCGTGGTTCGGGTCAATCTTGTTGGCTTCGCGGAAGTTAGCAAGCGCCTCATTCCACCGCCTCATCTCCCATTGCGATGCCCCTCGCTGAATATAAGCGTGCAAATACTCAGGCTTAACCTTAATTGCGAGGTCAAAATCTGCAATCGCTGCGTCGTACTTCTGCTGCTCTGACTTCACGATGCCACGGTTGACTAAATCATCCGCATTCAAAGCGCCACGCTTCTCAGCAGCGTCATAGTACTTCTCAGACTCAGCAAACTCTCGCTGGATCTGAAGCAGTCTTGCCTTAGCGCGGTAGGCCACGATGTCTTTCGGATTAAGAGAGATAGCTACGTTGCAAAGGTCAAGCGCCTCGGCGTACTTTCCAGCCTGAAAAGCCTCTTCAATCTTCTTGATTGCTTTGGCGTGTTTAGTGTGCTTGCTCATAACGTCGATGCCACCGCCATCCATTCCTTGCCGTACTCAACGTGAGTCCAGTCCTCAAACCACGGGCCACCACGAGTCATGTGGACTGCAATCGGATTGGGGCAGTCGTTCTTGGTGTACCAACCTTCTAAGTAGTTATACGCAATCGGCAAGTGCCCGATCACATCGTCGGTTAGCCACTGAAACCTATGAAGATACATGCCCGTAGTAAGATTCACAATCTCTGGCGTGAGCTTCTTAACTTGTTCATGCTCGCAGTTAATGAACATGAAACTCGACCAGTTCTTGCGGGGGTATTGATGCTGCGCCTTGTTGTCCATTTTGACCGATTCGGTCGGCCTGTAGTCGTGCGGTACCACGAAGCACGCTTTTGCCCCGTCGGCGTAGTCAAGCAGTCCCGCGATGTCCCCCCGGAAAAGAAAATCGCAGTCGCAAAACAAGGCCCAGCCGGAATACCCCGCGAGGTATGGAGTCAGAAACCGCGTGAAGCTGAACTCCGTAGACGCGAGCGGATCGACCCCACGCCAATAAGTACCATCCTTACGCAACTCGTCCTGCTTTATGGGAGTAATTTCGAGCGGGATTGAGGAGTGTAATTCCAGCGACTTCTTCGCCACCTGATAGGCAATGTCTTCTCGCGAGTCGTAGCCAATAAAGACTTTAAGCATGGAGGAACGCCTCCTTACGGGCTGCGCCTTTGTAGTGGAGAATGCGGGGAACGTGTCCCCCAGTAGAACGCTCCGGTAAACACGCATATTCACTTTCTTCCATTTCGCCAACGAGGTGCGTATACAGCATGTGCGAGTACACCTTCAGCGCCTCCTGATCGCCGTACCACGAGCGCAGGTTCTGATCCATGAAGCCCATCAGCAGCGTCATACATTTCCATGCATGGTAGTTGCTCGTGACGGTCGCGCAGCCAAGGTAGGGGTACAGCGTGCCAAGCGGGATGCCGTGGTACTTCTTAAAGACACCGCCTCGTTGCTCGCCGTTAAAGCCCGCATCGCGATCAAATGACCGACGGCAAAAGATGACTTCCCTTTCGCCCAGTAGCGCCTTCGGATCAACCGGCAGCACGAACAGCATGTCGGTGTCGATGTACATCGCCGGTCGAGTCAGTCGCGCTTCGGCAAAAGCCCTCGTGCGCCAGTACATGATCTGGTTCGCATCGCCCTTGCTGTACTTGTAGTCATCGACGCCTTCGACCTTCGGCGTAGCATCATCTGTGCACATGATGACTTCGGCATCGGGCATCACGGCCTTCAGAGACAAAACCATCTTTGTCGGGAAGGTAACGTCAGCGCCAACATGAAAAAAGACGAAGGTGCTCACAATTGATTTTCCTTCATAGATTCGTCCTTGTTACGCATCTCCAACATGGCATCGGCCATCCTGTAAGCATCAGCGGCAAGCTCCCAACGGTTGTGGAAGCTCCCTCCGTTGCCAGATAACATCGCTTGCATCGCAAAGACTGCGAACAAATCTCGGGGGGTTAGTTCGGAAGTGGAATCTAAAGAGTCGCTCACAGGTCATCTCCCAATGGGTCTTTTATCATTACGACAGAAGCCTCAGCCGGGACTTCGGCGTAGCGGGTAATTAGGTTCGCGGCACGTTGGAGCGTCTGCTCTCGAATCAGCACGGCCAGCTTGCAAATAATCTGCGCGTTGTTCTTTGTAGCCGCAGGGGAGAGAGCATCAAACTCCCGCGCTGTCTTCTCGACGAAGTTCCAGTCGAAGTGCTCTAGCTGTCCCTCGGGGCTGATCTTGCACCAGACCTCTTCATTGGTCTTGGTCTCTGGGTGTGCGAGTGAGTCGAAGTCAACGTCGCTTGAAATGGTGTCGCTCATGCTTCCGCCTTTTTGATAACCAACATTTGGGGGTAGTAATGAAACTCATGCAGCCCGTTGCGGGCATCGCAGTTCTGCATCAATCCATCCATCATGTGAATGATAGTCATTCGGTCGTTGACCGCTGCCGGATTGAAGTGCTGCCGGAATTGATCCGTGTATGCAGGGTTATAGGTACACCGCAGGTCTTCGATGATGTAGTACCCGCCCGGTCGCACCCAACCCCAGCAGTTGCGGAACATGGCGACAATTTCTTCGGCAATGTGGCTCGCGTCATCAATGAAGATGTCGTACAACCCTTCGGGTTCTGACATGGTTGCCGGGTCGCCAATCACGATCTCGACCTGATCGCGTATGTCCTCGCAAAGTTTCGCGCAGTCCGGTCGGATGTCGTAGCCGGTAATGTGACTCGACGGCAAGTAGTGCGCCCACATCCGGAGTGATGCGCCACACGCAACACCGGCCTCGGCTATGTCAAACATGCAGTCCGCTCGGGGCACACCTTCGAGGCGGCACAGATCGTCAATAATCCGCTCGTAGTGCTTCGTGTAGTTGTGCTTGATTCGTCCCTTGTCGCTGCCGTACAGGTCAGCCAAGCCGGTCAAGGATAGATCCTGCGGGTTCACTTCACCAAAGTGCGGGACGTATTCTTCGGGGGCTACGGTGTCCAAGTAGCGGCGCACACCGCCTCTGGCAAAGGGATCGTTCATAGCAGTTCTCCCTGCGGGCTAGGCGGAATCGACTGTTGGCGTGGCATATACCGTGGCCTTGCGGCTCCATCTGTTCGCCCCAAAATCTTGCTGCGTCCCGCTCGGCTCATGCTCATGGTCTGGAGTTTGTCAAAGTCGAGGTCGAGCATGTCGCAGATCCAACGCATCGAACCAACGTCAGATCGCTTCGAGAAAATCCAGTTGTAAGCAGAGCCACGCCCCTCGGAATAGTCGGCGTCTTTGATCGCTTGCCACAACACCGCTGCCCATAGGCGTCGGACTCCAGAGTCATCTAATTCAGGCTTCATGTGTAGTACCTAATCACCGTATCTAATGCGGCGATATGCCGCTCAAGCTCCGCAACGTCCTCGTCCTTGTCGTTGCTGAAGATGCCCAGTTTGTGCCCTGCCTTGCGGCGCTTGAGATCGGCACGCAGATGCTTGCGAACAGACAACAAATCAGCACGCACGATGGCGGTTATGCACTCGGATTGCAGTTCAACTTTCATCGCCGCTCCTGTAAGGAATTTTCCTTACCCTGTTTCCACAAGATGTAGTCGTACTGCTTAATCCCGCGATGCAAGGCAGTCCCGATCACGCTCTGGCGGATGCCCCACATTTCGGTCAGGTCTTTGTAGCGGATGCGCTTACCGCTCGCGTCGGCCTTCTTCTTTCGGTGCAGCAGCAGTTGATACTGCTCGAACGACAGCCGGATGTTGTAGCGCGAGGGCTTCGTGTAAACCTTCACAGCATCTTGCATACCGCGAATCCCGCTGCAAACCCAACGGCCAGAAGCAGAATCTCAATCACAATCATCTCGGCGCGATTGCGGACTGCCTCCATCTCAAGTTCGTCTACCTTGACTTCAAGCTCGGCCAGTTCCTTTTGCAGTCGAGCAGTTTCAGTTAATGCTTTCACCAGTAATACCCTCCGGTGCGTCGGCGTGAGCAAGCCCAGTTCGGAGCCGGTACATGCGCCCACTCTCGTCGAGCGTCAACCTTGCGTCGTTGCATCCAACCCAGAAACGTCATCCATAAATTCATTTGAGTCCGTCCTCCCGATCTCGTTTTCGAGCAAGCGTATTTCTCTTTGCTTTTCGAGTATCTGCTGCCAGAGCCAATCTATTTTTCGCACTCGGCTTTCGACCAAGCCAACTCGTGGGTCTGGCGGAATGTCTGCCTTGTTCGACTGCATCTCCTAACTCCTGTATCAATCGGCTAACAAACAACTTCATTTTGCGTTCGCGTCGTGTAGCCAACCATCGCTCTACTTCCTCGGCTTTTGTCTTACGATGACGTTTCGAGCGCAGGTAATGACACCGCCCCTTGTGTTCCGTTTGGCAATTCGGACACACCACCACCGGCTTCGGCGGCAGTCCCCAGTCCTGTCGAAAGTCCCTCATCGTCCACCTCGTCAAATGCTTCGCTGCCGCAGAACGGGCATACTTCGATGTCGAAATAGCTCACCGAAACATAACCGTGCGCGTCATAGGCATCCCATGATTCGTTTCGGTCAGGCTCGTTAAACTCGGCATCACAGCGGTCGCAACGGTACACAGTTATCGCCCTCCGTATTCGGTTCAACCAACCCGCTACCACAATGCGGACAAACATCTATAGCCAATTCATGCGTCCCAATCGTCACGCTAAATTGGTGCTTGTCTTTCAAGATGCGGTACTCCGGTTCATCAAACGGTTTATGGCACTTGCCGCAGCGGTACTTCATACGAATAACCTCGCCACAAAATGGTTGAACATCTTCAGCGTTGCCTCGGCCTGTACCATGCTCTGCTGCACCGCCTCCTGCGCGGCCTTCTCTAACCCTTGCTGCACCTCGGCATACTCCCGATAGGCGCGATCCAGTTCCTGATTCTCTTGCTCGTTATCCATGTGCTCTCCTATATAGAGTGCTATTGAAACAACCGGCTTGCCCACCTTACGCCCCGCCGGTATAGAGCGCAAGCCCCTTGAAGTTGAAACTCCGCTGCCGTGGGGGTAGGCTACGGGTATGAAAGCCGCTGACTTCATGGGATTACTGTTTTTGGCGCGGGATGTTGCCCATTCCGTTCACCTCAACACACGTTCTTATGCCGTTCACAAGGCCACCCAAAAGTTCTATGAGGGTCTGCCAGAGTTAGCGGATACGTTCGCGGAAGCCCATCAAGCAGTTCACGGTCTAATGGGGGCAGTCACCCTCCAATCGGCTGACAAAAACCGCGACCTCGTAGAGTTTCTGGAAGATCAGGTCGAAAAGATTCAACAAGGTCGGTATGAGTTTTGCGACCGTGACCATACAGCCATCCAGAACATCATCGACGAGATCGTGGGACATTACTTGTCGGCCATTTATAAGCTGAAGTTCCTGTCGTAATTACTGCGCGGTTAGTTGCAGCAACTTAATCGGAACCAACAGCGCCGCCTTGCCGTCCGGTGTCCTCGGGTAGATCAGAATGTGATCCGATGTACCCAAAAGCATTGCATTAGCGACACCCTTTTCCACACCCTCGAAGTCATCTAACACGATCACCGTCTTGGGGTGCGAGAGTTTCTCCATCAGCAGCCTGTCGGCCTCGCTAACACGGCCATCAATAAAGAACATATCCACACGGCCACCAAACTCGGCAGAGAGCATCTTGTTGAACATCTCGACCGATGACTCGCGGGGATGGCGAATGATGGGAGGGGAGCGCGGCGGCATCTCGGGCAACGGAATATCGTTACTCGCATCGCAGGTATAGATCATCGCCATTTCGCCCGCCCCTACCGCTAGGGCATACGTCGAGCGGCCAATGAATGTACCCACCTCGGCAATCACTCGCGGCTTGAAGTAGTGGCAGATGGCTATCAAGTCCACCATGTCCCACTCGTTCAACGAGCCGGTGTTGTAGTCGGCGTACTTCCGCAGCCGGTCGAATTGATCCGTAGTCGGCAAGTCGTACTCGGGCAGACTTTGAGCGTCCATCAACTCCCAAAACAGTTTCGACACCATGCGTCGGTTCAGTTGTAGCGGGTTCATAAGTGCTTCCTCAAGATGAATACCAGTAGCGCAAACACAAGCAGCCCGTAGGCCATCATTTCCGCAATCGCGTAGTCGGTCGGGGTCATGCGTTCACCTCGTCCTCGTGAGTTGCAGCGCAATAGTCAGCCACCCCGCAGTCGTAGCCGCGCCTGTAGTAGTGCTTGCTCTCATCGTCGTACAGGTCAGCCGCGCTTTCCTCATTGCCGTATAGCCGCCCGTCGTGATAGCCCCGCGCAAACCAGTAAAGTTCCTTTGTCTCAGTCATGCCGCTTCCCCTTCTGCCATCTCGCGCAAAGCCCGTTTCTTGCATCGCTCAACATCCAACTCACTCAATCTAGCCGCCAATTGAGTAGCCACCTTGATTGCAGCATTAGTGTCGGACTCTGTTGGAGCCGTAATAGCCAGTTTGAGAGCCAATACAAGCGCGTCTTGATCGTTGGTGAGTGTCATGCTGCACCCAATACAGGCAACGTGTCGCTCTCAGGGTAGGTCGTGAACAAAGCCCCCGCCCCATTGCCTTCATCGTCCATGCTAGGCCATACCAGATGCCCGTTATCCAACTCAAAAACGACAGAGCGCGTATGCCATCCCAAGCGTTTTGCTTCTTCGTTGTCAAGGTATCTAGCAGCCACAATAGTGCGACCAACTAGTGCGGTTTGAGCCACTTGCGTCCAATGCTCGTTAGGGTTCTGAATGATGTTAGGGTTGCTCACGGCAGTACCTCCTCGGGGTAAAGATGATCGGCGGCATATTCCAACGTGTCCCAAGTGATCCCAATAGTCGCGTCGTGCTTGTCTTTGACAAACTCCAACACCTCCATTGCTTGCTCATCGTCCAAGTCAGGGCGAACGTCTTTAACATCGTCGATGCACCACTCAATAAAGATGCTGTGCTTGTTAGCCGCGCCGCCTTCAAAAGCTTCTATAGCGTTCTTCAAGGTATAAACGTCAATCTCGTTGCCGCGCTCCAGTTCCTCGTTGATGTAGTCGGCCAGATAGTTGGCTAAATTGTTCGTTTTCATTGTGCTTCTTCCTCTGCTAGTGCGTGATCCTGTTCAACGTAATCCAAAGCGCAGGAATACATTTGATCCCGCATGATTTCGTCGCTCGCGTAATACAAGATGAAGTTTTCGATTGTGTCGAGTGCTTCGCGTTGCTTGTTGTTCATGCTGCTATCTCCTTAATCTTCAATGTTTCTTGCTCGTAACGCTCGTCTCCATCCGGTAGCACCGAAAACTGTTCATGTGCTTCGACGTAAGCATCGCCCTCGTTTTCAGCCTGTACCATGAGCGTCTTATAGACCGTCGCCTTGATAGTGACTGCATAGGTTTTCATGCTGCCACCTCCTGCCCGCCGCTCACAATCACGGCATCGTTTACCCATACCGCAGCCGCTTCGTACCGCTGCTCCATGTTCATGCAAGCATTGGTTAAACGGTCGATGATTTCATCTGCCGCATCTGAATTAACATCGTCGATGCCGTCAAATTCCAAGCAGATAGTTACTTGTAGTGCTTTGTTCATTGGTGCTTACCCCTTTAATTCTTCTACTTCAAATGCTGTAAAAGCCGTTACGTCTCCGTATCTAACGCAAGACTCCATGTATGAGAGCAACCACTCCCACACTTCGGCTTCGGTGTCAGCTTCGATAACGTCGTTAAACTTGATTCGGAATTGCTTGCTAGGTTCGTTGTTCATGCTGCCGCTCCTTCAACGTGTCCCTTTAACTTTGGCAAGTCGTTTTCCACCGTTACCCAGTACCCGCCAAAGCATTTGAATTGCATTTGAGAGCCAGATACGTCTATTAGCACCACCCCACCGTCGCCATGCGAATCGGCTTCGGTCTGGATACCTTTTGCGTTCCACAACCCAAAAGACAAGTTTCCTTGATTGCCGTCGATGCACTCCTGCACCAATCGCGCAGCCGTATATTCCAAATCCCCGCGACGATCCCCCATGCGATCCCGCAGCCTCGCGCAAATCTGCCGCACTTGATCCCCCGCCCAATGGCAATACACCACCGGAGAGAATTCATTGCCGCGTACCACTTGAAACAATACTCGCTCGCCCATGTGCGCTATCCCCTTTATGCGTTAAGTGCTTGTGAGACTTGGCGGGACTTCATGCGAAATGCCATCCCGTCGCTAACACGAACAACATCCCAACCCCGCCGCCCCAAGGGAATACGCAACTGGTATTGAGTGCCGCCGTAATTCACGGTCATGCCAGAAACAGGCTTCGGGGTAGACTTCTTGCGTTCCCAATGAGCGCGGACTTTCTTACGCCACTCCGCAGAAGCTTCGTTGAGGGGTTCCGTTGCTGTATCAATTAGGCGCAGGGGGCAGTCGTAATAGTAGGGATGCATGGTTTCGTCCATGTCTTTGTAACCCCAGTTTTGGAAAGTGCGACCAGACGATCCAAGCAGGAACAGCCCGATAAGCCGCTCCTTGGTGTCGTTCTTCTCAATCTGAATCCAAAGATGATTACCCCGCAGCGAGTGATCCGTAATCGTTGCCGATGAATACTTGGCAGGGTCTAACAAATCTTTAACCAATTCGTCTTTCGAGTTTTTGTAAAAGAGCCAACCCATGTGTGCTATCTCCTTCGTTGTGTGCTGTCTGAATGTGAGTTTACTCAAGCCGGTTGTGCTGTCAACAACTTTATCAGGAGTAGCGGGGTTGGCAGTCCCCCGCCCCATGCTTACGCAGCCTTACGCCCTTTGGACTTCTTGGTGCTTGCGCGGAAACTAACGTGATAAAGAGGGCTGACCTCCTTCTCTTTATGGTCGCCGCTGCTGTCGAAGACCCGTCCGTTTTGCCACCAGTACTCCTTAATACCGGAGACATCGAACACGGCAATTTCAAACTCCTCGCCGTCGATCCTGAACATTGAGCCCATGTCCATCTCGAAAATCTTTTTGCATCGCTCAATCGCGTCGAAAGCCGTCTCGCCATTGCAGTACGAACCCACGCCGCCCATGTCGATCAACGCAAAAAACTTGTAAGACTTCTTTACAGACATTTGTGCTTCTCCTGATTGAGTTGTTAAAGAACCAGTAGCCGCGAGTGCTACCGTAATCAGATAATGACACAAGCCGCTTGAGCAGTCAAGAAAATCGGAGAGCGTGACCATTCTGCGGTCGTTTGCGTAAAACCGCCGGAGAGCCTCTAGGCAAGCCGCTTGTGCTACCCTTGCTCTTGGTATTGGTTGGCGCTGAAATCGCCTGTAATCGAGTGATCCACAGGTTATCCACAGGTTGCAATAAAGTTGTGGTGCTGATGCAACAGTTGTGGCGTGAAAACAACAGGCTTGGGAATTAATTCTAGGAACTAATTCGGGGCAAGTTTGTTGCGCGTTGCCGTAAGTTGTTGAGTGGTAAGGGCGAAATGCTCGAAATGGGTATTTTTGTATTTAATTCTTTATTTTCTGGAAGATAGACACAAAGACAGGGAGACAGAAAAAAGAGATATAAAGAAAGGATAGTAGAAATAAATAAATATATATATTTATATATATACCTATATCTATATGCTTACCAATCAATCACTTACAGGCGTGTTGTTTTTTTGCTACATGAATTCTTTCCTATTCTTTCGAGTTAGCAGGGGAACGGGGGGTCGAGTGCTATTTACCGATGCAAAGGGGTTGCGTACTATAGGCGCGCATGGGAGTGTACCCAATGGCTACGGGTATACCAGTTGACTAGGCTACGGGCTGAATAGGGAGCGCGTAAAGATGACGGATAAGGCGTTAGAGGCGATGAAAGCAGGGGGTGAACTAGTCCGTAGGGGGTCACGCAAAAAGCCCCCAAAAGCCGCGACAGTCGCTCCAGTTAGTGTTATACCCGAGCAAAGCACCCAAGCACCCATAGAGCCTATAAAGGATTCCCGCAAGCATCCAGACGTATCAGTTGCCCAAACAGTAGCCAACATGGTTTTCGCGGGGATGACTCAAGAGACTATCTGCCGTGTTCTCAAAATGGGCATGGATACGCTGTATAAGCACTACAAGACGGAGCTCGAAACCGGACAAGCCGCGATAGTGAACAACATTTCGACCAGTCTCGCGCAACGCGCCCTCGCGGGTTCAGACACGGCCGCGATATTCCTGCTCAAGACGCGAGGGGCGGGGAAGTTTACGGAGCGCAACGGACTGGAGTTGACGGGGAAAGACGGGGGTGCAATCGAAATCAGTCAGCGCACCGAAATCCTGAGCACGGTTAGCGGCCTACTGAGTAAGGGAATCACGATAGACGGGGAAGCCGAGCCGCTAGACTAAAAAAAGGGGAAGCAAACGCCTCCCCATAGTGTGGTTAGAGTGTGGCGGCTTATGCGGCTTCGTGTTCCCACATGATGCGCTTGCAATGGTCGCACGTTTCGGTTTCTTCAGACTCCCCGCTATTAGTTATGCCAATGCATCGCCATCCGTCCCCATGCGATGGGGGGTCTTTTAAGTGCAATTTAGTCGAACGATACATGAGCCGATAAATAGACGGAGTGGACGCGCATTTCTCGCAGACTAATGCTCCGTCGTCCATAATTGCCGCCCATGTATATCCCGCATGGGTCTTGTATCGCGCTAGGTTTCTCAACTGTTCTAATGCGTTTCGCATGATGGTTTCTCCCTGTTAGGTTATGCGGCTTCGTCCACGGCTTCGACTTGCGTGCCACACAAGTATTCAGCGGCTTCACGCGCTAGGCTCGCGGCTTTGAAGATTGCTTTCCGGTCGTTCTTCAACACTTGCAGCCAGTTGTTCAGATATTGAGCATGGTCTACTCGCGGCTCATTCGATATGCCAAGGTGAGCGCAGCAAAAAGCCGCACCCAACTCAGCGACCAATTCTTCAAAAGCATAAGAGTGCGTTCCAAAGCCGTCCGACTGCTTGCGGTTCTTGCGGGTTGGATGCTTCGTCCAATGTACCAACTCATGCGCCAATGTTGAGTAATAGCACTCAGTCGCGCTACTGGTCGCAGTTGCCGTGAATAACTCTTTTTCGGGCATTTGAATTTTGTCGAGTGAGGGGATATAGCAGGCTCGACCAGCTCGCAAGTGCTCAATGTTTGCACCCGTATCCCGCGCCCATGTTTCAGCACGCTCGATCGTCTCGACTTCGTTCGGCTTCGCGGTGTCGATACCCTTACAGCGATCAGCGAGCGCACCGTCAACTTGATCAGCGTTAAACACGTTGAAGTATTTGAGCATGGCAAAACTAGATTTTTCGCCTGTTTGCTTGTCCTGTTTTTCAATCTTCGAGAAAAAGACAACGATGCTCGATTTTTCCCCTTTGCGAACGCTACAGCCCGCGGCTTGCCATTGCTTGAATGACGCCCATGCGGAAGATTGAAACGGCGTGAAGTTGAGCAATACCGTGTTAATGCCGCGATAGTTTTTCCCCGTTGTCGCGTTATACGGTCGCAAGTTGTTGCGGCTTTTATTAAATGGGTTAGTCCAGTTGGTTCCGGCAGTTTCCATCTGCGCGATCACTTTATCGGTAACAGTCTGGTAAAGATCGAAAGCCATTTGTGCGTCTCCAGTTAGTTGTTAGGCGTAATCGTTCTGTTCGTTATCTTCGCGAGCCTTATCGTAGCCGCGCAAGTATTCAGAATTTTGCGTCTTATCCCTAGGAATTTCAGAGCAAGCATCATCATAGCCGCGCCTAAATTCCGCGCTCTGATTTACGAACCAAACATAGGCTGAAAGATTCATGTTCACTCCAGTAAATAGTTATTCGACGGGGAAAGTTTAAAGCAATCGGCTTGAGTCAAGTATATATATGTTTGCGTGACCATTCTGCGGATACTCAATCGGCTTGAGTAAAACGAACGGAGAACGGTTATAGGCGGACTACATGGGGAGCGCGGCTTGGGTATTGGTTGCGCGTGAAATCGGCCAATAGCGAGTAGTCCACAAGTTATGCACAAGTTATCCCCCATGCAAAAAAGTTGTGTGGATATTCTGTGGATAACTAAATGCAAATAGTTACTAACTGCAACTGCAAACGCGAACCAATAACAACTGCAAACGATACGCAATAACATCTAGGTTCCATCTAACATCCGGCAAGATGCGAATAATTATCGTTTGCGGATGGGGATGCGTCTCATTCGCACCCACGGGGTGACGGGTCCCATCTGCCCAAATCATCTCCGCACCGACGCGCAACTTTAGGGTCCCCTACCCGCTTGTGCTGCAAAATGCACCGGGTCCCATCAGGCTCCCCTACCCGCTTGCGTTTATTTGTGCTAGGGTCCCATCCGGGTATCTGGCGGGGTGCGCCCGCAGTGTCTGGCAGGTAGCTGAAGGGACCCTTGGGCTGGGGATTCTCGATCCTAGGGACCCACCATCTAAGGCAACGTCCGCGCCAGTGGTAAAGCAGCAAACAACCGGCTGCACGCGGCCTCCCGGCAGGTTGATCCTGCATACCCTCTGGTGCTATATGGAGTCCTTTACGGAGGTTGTGATGCCGACGAAATCCAAGGTGAATGCAGCGGGCAACTACACGAAGCCCGAAATGCGCAAGAAGCTTTTCAACGAGATCAAATCCCAAGCCGTGCAGGGCACCGCAGCCGGACAATGGTCAGCCCGCAAAGCGCAGTTACTTGCCAAACGCTACAAAGAAAAGGGCGGCGGGTACAAGGACTAAGCCATGAAAGCACCTCAGAAGTCTTTGAAGGACTGGACCGCTCAAGAGTGGCGCACCAAGTCGGGTAAACGATCTTCGGATACTGGCGAGCGGTATCTACCAAAGGCAGCTATCAAATCTCTTAGCCCACAGGAATACGCAGCCACGACGCGAGCCAAGCGAGAAGGCAAGGCCAAGGGCAAGCAGTTTGTTCCTCAGCCGTCCAAGATCGCCAAGAAAACCTCGCGCTTCCGTTGATCTATGGCTGAAGCGGCCAAACAACCGGCCACCGAACCGGCCAAGGTTGACTTAAACGATCCGCTCATCAAGGAGCTCAATAAGTTACCCACGGCGGATTTGCTGGCGTACAAGAGTCGGCTGGAGTGGGCGCAAAATCGTCACAAGCATCAACGTCCGCCGAAGGGTAACTGGACTGTTTGGCTATTGCTTGCGGGCCGTGGTGCTGGAAAGACTCGTGCGGCAGCGGAATGGATTTGGTGGCAGGCGTACAAAGCGCCCGAGACACGTTGGTTGGTTTGCGCACCGACCTCAGCGGACATTCGCGACACTTGCTTTGAGGGCGACTCTGGTTTGATTCAGGTCATGCCAGAGCAAATCGTCAAAGAATACAACCGCTCTCTTTCGGAAATCATTTTAACCAACGGATCACTCATCAAGGGCATCTCAGCCGAGACTCCCGATCGGCTACGTGGTGGTCAGTGGCATGGTTGTTGGACTGACGAGTTGGCTGCTTGGCAGTACGACCAAGAAGCGTGGGACATGATCATGTTCGCGCTGCGTCTGGGAAAGCATCCACGCATCGTGGCAACGACGACTCCAAAGCCCAAGGCGCTGATTCGCGATCTGATTGAGCGTGATGGGGCTGATGTTCATGTAACGAGAGCATCTACTTACGAAAATATTGCGAATTTAGCCCCGACTTTCCAGCAACAGCTACTGAAGTTCGAGGGAACGACGCTTGGACGGCAGGAAATTCACGCCGAAGTGCTCAATCCCGAAGAGCAGGGCATCATCAAGCGCAATTGGATCAACCTCTGGCCTGCGAGTAAGCCGTTGCCGGTGATTGAACACATCGTGATGTCTTTGGATACGGCCTTCACGGAGCAAACAAGGGACAAAAAGACCTCCGATGCCGACCCTTCAGCGTGTGTGGTGCTGGGTTTGTTCTATCAAGATGAAAAACCTAACATCATCCTTTTGGATTGCTGGGAAGATCGGCTCGGAATGCCCGATTTGATCAAGCGAATCCAGAAAGAGCGCGAGGTTTACTACGGCGGCGAGGAACAAAGGCCGATGATTAGGCCGATGATTGGTCCCAATCGCGCACATGGAGCCGGAAGACGCCCCGATACCATTGTGATTGAAGACAAAGGCAGCGGAATCAGCCTAAGACAGATGCTAACTCGCGAAGGTATCGTCGCTCACGCCTACAATCCGGGAAAGGCCTCGAAATTAACGCGCTTACACATGGTCAGCCACCTATTTGCAGGCGGAATGATCTGGTTTGTGGAGTCTGAGAAGCGAAAAGGTCAGATTCGTTCGTGGGCGGAGCCGCTTTTGTATCAGTTGTGCTCGTTTTCGGGCGAAGGCAGCATCCGGCATGACGATTTGATGGACGCTTGCACCCAAGGTTTACGTTTCCTTGCGGACAAGGATATGATAAGCGTGAGTAAGCCTAAGCCGTTGCAGCCTAGGTTGATTGTGAACGAGCGCCCAAGAGGAAATCCGTATGGCGTCTGAAGATCTTGACGAGAATGAAAACGAACTAGGAGAAGCCCAAGAAGAATTGGGTGAAATGTTCGAGCTTCCCGAAGAGATTTCGGACGTTGAAGACACCGAGGACGGTGGCGCGATTGTGCGCTTTGGCGAAGAGCCTTCTCCGGCATCGGAGTCTGAGTTTTACGCCAATTTGGCTGAAACGTTGCCCGAAGGCGACATGGACGCCGTGGCTCAGGACTTTTTGGGGTTAATTGCCAAGGATAAGGAAGCGCGGAAGAAGCGCGATGAGCAGTATGAAGAGGGCATCCGGCGAACCGGACTTGGCGATGATGCACCGGGCGGCGCTCAGTTTCAGGGCGCAAGTCGGGTTGTGCACCCCATGCTCACTGAAGTATGCGTGGACTTCTCTGCCCGAGCTATTAAGGAGATTTTCCCAGCCGAAGGTCCCGCCAAGGACTACATCATTGGGGATGAAACTGCTGACAAGGTAGCCAAGGCTCAGCGCAAGACGCGGTATTTGAACTGGCAGATGACCCAGCAGATGCCGGAGTTTCGGGCAGAACTAGAGCAGTTGCTCACGCAGGTTCCGCTGGGCGGTGCTCAGTACTTGAAGCTTTCGTGGGACCCGAACAAGCGTCGGCCTGTCCCGCTCTTCATCGGCATCGACGATATTTATCTGCCCTATGCGGCAACGAATTTTTACTCCTCCGAGCGCAAGACGCACGTTCAGTACGTGACCGAGATTGAGTACCTTCAGCGGGTACGCTCGGGGATGTATCGCGATGTGGATTTGGCTCCGACCACGATGGACCCGGACATCTCCAAGTCCGAGAAGGCCAATAACAAGATCGAAGGTCGCGATTCCGACGCCTACGATACGGACGGTCTGCGCACGATTTTTGAGATTTACGCAATTGCTGACTTGGAAGAAGAGTACGGACTTGCGCCTTACATTTTCAGCATCGACAAAGTAACCGGCAACGTTCTCTCGATTTACCGCAACTGGGAAGAGGGCGATGACACGCTGCAAGAGATGCAGTGGATCGTTGAGTTCCCGTTTGTGCCGTGGCGTGGTGCGTATCCGATTGGTATTCCGCAGATGATTGGCGGCATCTCGGCTGCGGCGACGGGTGCTCTTCGCGCACTTCTGGACTCCGCTCACATTGCCAACTTCCCCGGCATGCTCAAACTCAAGGGCGGTCGCGAAGGCGGTCAGTCCGAGCGCATTGATCCGACCGAAGTCAAAGAGATCGAAGGCGGCGCTTTTAGCGATGATATTCGCAAGATTGCGATGCCGTTGCCGTTTAATCAGCCCTCGCCGGTTCTCTATCAGCTTCTAGGGTTCTTGGTTGATGCGGGTAAGGGCGTTGTGCGCACGACGCTCGAAGACATTGCTGACAACCAAGGCAACATGCCGGTGGGTACGCAATTAGCTCGTATTGAGCAGGGCATGGTGGTGTTTAACGCCATTCACGCTCGCTTGCACGATGCCATGGGTCGCACGCTCAAAGTCCTGCATCGACTCAATGCGATGTACTTGGAAGACGAAGAGGTCAAGGACGAGACGGGGCAACTTCTCGTTAAGCGTTCAGACTTCTTAGGCCCGATGGATGTCGTGCCGGTTTCGGACCCGAACATCTTCTCCGAGGCTCAGCGTTTTGCTCAGGTTCAGGCGCTATCCCAGCGTGCGATGGCCCTGCCGCAGATCTACAACGTCCGCAAAGTCGAAGAGCGCATTCTCAAGCAGTTGCGCATTCCTAACCCGAAGGAGCTTTTGATCCCGGCACCGGAGCCGAAGGAACTCAACGCCATTAACGAAAACGTAGCAGCGACGTTGGGTCGCCCGGTTAGCGCGTTCCCGCAGCAAGATCATTTGGCTCACTTGCAGGCGCATTTGGACTATCTGACGAGCCCCATTTTGGGCGGTTCGATGTTGATGGCTCCGACGTTTGTTCCGGCTATATTGGGTCACATCAAGGAACACATTGCGCTGTGGTATGCGACTCATGTCTTTGAGGTGGCCTCCGAAGCGGCGGGCCAAGACATTTCTGAGTTCCAGAAGGTCAAGTCCACTGAGGTCAAGAAGAGCTTTGATCAGCTTTTGGCAGCGGCTTCGCAGCGTGTGGTTCCGGATGCCGGTCAGGCATTTGGTGCGATTCCGCAGATCGTGCAGCAGGCGATGGGCATTCTTCAGCAGTTGCAGGGCATGGGTCCGCAAGATCCGAAGATGGCTGCTCAGATGGCCGAAACGCAGCGCAAGGCTCAGGCCGATCAGGCTCAGATCGCAGTGGATCAGGCTCGCTTGCAGTTGGAGCAGGCAAAGATGCAGTTGTCGGCGGCTGAGAAACAACAGCGTCAGCAGGACAACATGCAGCGCGAGATGATCAAGCAAGATCGCCTTGACAAGCGTCAGGCGGCGGAACTTGAGGTTAAATTGGTTACAAACCGTGAAGACAACGATACGGCGAAGCAAATTGCCGCGATGGAAGCGATCACGGGCGAGAAGGTCGGTGTTTCAACAGGAACGGGGATTAATCCGTAAGGGGTGATTTATGGCAAATGATTACATGAACCAACACAAGATGATGGCTATGGGCATGAAAGTGTCCGGCCAGAAAATGATCAACGGTGGCTCCAAGAAGGGCATGGTTGATCAGTCCAAGGGTGTCAAGGGCGACCCGAAAGCAACGCCCGCCATGATTAGCAAAGGGAAACAAAATGCATGATTGAACGCATCATTGACGAATTGGAGCTTGCCAAGGCTCGTGTCGCACACGACGCGATGAAGCGGCAGCTAGAAGGGAAGGATGCAACGTTCGAGTATGGCAAGGCAGTGGGCACGTATGCCGGGTTGCAGGCCGCGTTAAATTACATTGATCGTCTTCTCAAGGATGATGAAGAGGACGGAGAGGAGTTTTAAATGTCAGCTTTGGATGAGGCTTTTCCGAGTGTAGAGCCGGGTTTGATTCCGTTTGGTTCGCGAGTCCTAGTGCAGATTCGCTCAGCAAAAAAGACTTCTGCTGGTGGCATTATTTTGCACGCAGAGACTCGTGATACAGAGATCTGGAACACCCAGATCGCGAAAGTTGTGAAAGTAGGTCCGTTGGCCTTCAAGAATCGCAACACGATGGAATCTTGGCCGGAAGGCAATTGGTGCAAAGAGGGCGAGTTCGTCCGAGTACCCAAGTACGGCGGTGATCGTTGGAAGGTGCCGTTTGGCAAAGACGGGGAAGAAGAAGCCCTGTTTGTAATATTCAACGATCTAGACATCGTGGGTGGCGTAGTGGGTGACCCGCTTGCCATCAAAGCGTTTATTTGAGGTGAACCATGGCTAATAACCAGTTGACTGAGAATGACGGCACTCCAGAAAACGAGGAGTACGTCATTACCGAGACACCCCCTGAAGAAGAGCAGCCGGAGCAAGAAGAACCCGATGTTCAAGCTTCAGCGGAGGACGATGAGGACGAGGGCGATGAGCGCCTTTCGGCTTCGGATGAAGACGACGATGACGACCAGCCGCGAGGCAAGAAGCAGCTAACTCCCGAGGAGAAGCGTGCGCAGCGTCAAAATCGCAAGTTCCGTCGTCGAGCCGCTATTGAGCACAAAGAGCGTGAGTTGGCGTTCCTGCGTGCCGAGAACGAAGAGTTCAAGCGTCGGCTTTCAAACGTCGAGAAACAAACCAATCAGTTCAATCTGACGGCGGTTGACCAGAAGTTGAACGAGGCTTTGAACGAAGCCCAGTTGGCTGAGCGGATCATGGCGAAAGCCATTGAGCAGGGTCAGGGCGAAGATGTCACCAAGGCACTTCAGATCCGTGATCAGGCTTTAGAGCGTGCCCGTCACCTCAAGGCTGCAAAAGAGCAAGTTGAGCGTCCAGCCCAGCCCAAGCAAGGGAAAGATCCCCGCGTGGCCGCGTATGCCCAAGAATGGGTTAAGGCCAACAACTGGTACGACCCGTCTGGTAAGGACGAGGATTCGGCCATCGTGAAGGTGATTGACCAGCGTTTGGCTGCGGAAGGCTTCAACCCGGCCTCGGAAGATTATTGGGTGGAATTGGATAACCGGGTGGCTCGCAGGCTTCCCCACCGATACGGAGAAGATTCTGTGGAAAAGACAAAAGCCGCGCCAAAGCGTGGTGGTCCGCCGGTTGGTGGCAAGCGCGAATATGCGCCGCCGTCTACCCGAAAAGAGGTGTATATCAGCCCTGATCGCAAGCAAGCCCTCATTGATGCGGGCGTCTGGGACAACCCAGAGTTGCGTCAACGCTACATAAAGCGTTATGCTGAATACGATCGTAACAATTCTTCTCGCTAAACAAGGGAGCGAGTTATATGAGCGACGAAAGACTGAAGAAAGTACTTGGCGAAGGGCGTGAGAACCGGTCTGCGTATGATCGCGCAGCAACTGAGAGCCGCGAGCTTTCAGACGATACCCGCGTCGAGATGTTTCGACAGCAGTTTATTCAGGCCGCGTTGCCTGATCTGCCGAAGATTCCGGGTTACCACACTTGCTGGTTGACCACGACAAACCCCCGAGATTCGATCCAAGCGCGGATCCGTCTCGGCTACGAACCGATCAAGCCCGAAGATGTTCCCGGTTGGGAATATGTTTCGATCAAGACAGGCGAGTGGGCAGGATTTGTCGGTGTTAACGAGATGTTGGCGTTCAAGCTTCCGATGTCGCTGTACAAAAGGTACATGCAGGCTGTGCACTACGATGCACCCAATCAGGAAGAAGAGCGACTCCTCAGCACCAACGAGAGCATGCGAGAGCAGGCTGAACGGGCTGGGTCAAGGATGGACGAAGGTGACGGCATGTCGGCAATACGGGAATCCGCTAAGGTTCGCGCTCCGCAAGAGTGGTGACCTAGCAACTTTTTTTAGAGGATAACCAAATGCCTTCGACCAGTGCAGCTTTTGGCCTGCGTCCGGCTTTTAGTCCTTCGGGCATCATTCGTCCCGTTGCGATGACTATTGAGTCGGGCTACAACGCCAACATCCTTCAGTTCCAACCAGTCGTGATTAGTGCCACGGGCAACATTCAGGCTGCTGGGGCTAGTACTCCGTTCGTCGGTACGTTCATGGGTGTCGAATTTACCGACACTGATGGCCGTCGCCGCGTAAGCAACAAGTGGACCGCCGGTACTTCGGCAACCGACATCGTTGCTTATGTCACGACCGATCCCTCCATCGTGTACGAGATCCAAGCGGACTCGTCGCTCGTTGTGGGTGACATCGGTACCCAGATGGACTTTGACAGCGTTACGGCTGGCAGCACCACCACGGGCCTTTCGGCTGCGATGTTGGACGTTGCTTCCAAGACGACTTCGGGCAGCGCTCTCTGCCGTGTTGTGAATCTCGCCCCCGAGATCAACAATGCGTGGGGTGACGCTTACACCATCGTTCAGGTCCAGATCAGCGAGCACCAGTTTGTCGCTGACCGTGTAGCATTCTAAAGGAGGACTAGAACATGGCAGTCCCAATGCGTAGTACTGACTTTCGTTCCATTGTTGAGCCTATTCTTAACGAGGCTTTCGATGGCGTTTATGACCAGCGTGCTGACGAGTGGAAGCAAGTCTTCGTTCAGCAGCAGGGCATTCCCCGTAACTACCACGAAGAGCCGGTTCTGTACGGGTTCGGCGCTGCTCCGGAACTTCCGGACGGCACCGCTGTCACGTATCAGGCTGGTGGCGTGCTCTTCTTGCAGCGTTACGTTTACAAGGTCTACGGCCTTGCGTTCGCGCTCACGAAGGTGCTCGTGGAAGATGGTGACCACATCCGTATCGGCCAGACCTATGCCAAGCACTTGGCGCAGTCGCTGATCGAAACGAAGGAAACCCTCTGCGCCAACGTTCTGAACCGTGCTTTCACGGCTGGGTACAACGGTGGCGACGGCGTGACGCTCGTCAACACGGCTCACCCGATTGCCGCTGGCACGTTCAGCAACCAGCTATCGACCCCGGCGAACCTGTCGCAGACTTCGCTTGAGCAGATGCTGATTCAGATCCGCAACGCTGTTGACAACAACGGCAAGCGCATCCGTCTGAATCCGGAGAAGCTCGTTGTGTCGCCGTCGAACGTGTTCCAAGCGGAAGTGCTCTTGAAGAGCGTGCTCCGTACTGGCACGGCTGACAACGACATCAACCCGGTGAAGTCGATGGGCCTCCTCGCTGGTGGCCAAGCCAACCTCTCGCGTTTGACCTCGACCACTGCTTGGTGGGTGAAGACTGACGCGCCGGAAGGTCTCAAGCTCATGATGCGTCGTGGCCTTGAGAAGAGCATGGAAGGCGACTTTGAGACTGACTCGACGCGTTTCAAATCGACCGAGCGTTACGCGGTAGGCTGGACCGACCCGCGCACCGTTTATGGTACGGCCGGAGTATGACCCTCTTGCGCGGATGAGTCCAAGTGACTAGAGAGAGGGGGCTTCGGCCCCCTTTCTTTTTGCTTGACTGTGTTGCGAGAAGTCTTAAACTACAAAATAGGACTAGGTGTATTTAGCCCATCTGACCGGCCTAGCGGACGATGCACAGACAGGTGGGCGACTTGTGCATGAGGTAATTTGCAATGGCTAATACTACTTTCACGGGTCCGGTCAACTCGCTCAACGGGTTTTCGGGCACCGTTCTCACTGTTGCTTCGGCAACGATCACCAACCTGACCTTTAGCAGCATTGCGACTGCTGATCCGTCGGGCACCGTTTCGACTCAGATCGGTCACATCCCGGTTGTGGTGGGCGGTTCGACGTTCTACATCGCGCTCTACAGCAGCTTGACGCCGTAATGACTGGGGGGCTTCGGCCCCTCTTTTCTATGTGATTGTGAGGGAAAGCAACCATGCGTCCTATTAGTTTTACAAGATCACAACCGGCGGCAGATGCAGACAGCGTTGCGAATGAGCAGGTGCTGAATGCGTCTGGCGTGATTACGCTCAATGGCGTGCTGGTATCGGGTGGCGTTGCCACGTTGACAGTGCCTGCGGTGCTGACTGCGTTTAGCGAAGCCTCGGCTGCGGTGAACTTTGTCGTGACTGGAACGGCTCCGAACGGCGCTTCTCAGACTGAGACGTTGGCGGTAACGGCTTCGGGCACGGTGACGGGATCGCTCTCGTTTGCGACGGTAACCAGCATTGTGGCGGATGCCGCTACGGCAGCAACGGTTAGCGTAGGCAACGGTGTTCCGGGCTACACGGCTTGGATTCCGCTTGACATCTATACGCCGAACCAAGTCACGAACATCTCGAACAAGGTCAGCGGCACGGTCAACTACTCGGTCGAGTACACGAACGAAGATCCGTTTGACACTAGCATCCAGCAGTTAGCGGTTGCCCATCCGAATGCGAGCTTAACGGCGGCTTCAGGTGACGAGACTCAGTTCACGACGACGTTGATGCGTGCGGTTCGTTTGAAGATTAACTCTGGAAACGGATCGGTTCGCTTTACCTGCGTTCAACAATCGACGAAGTAAGCCATGGCTAACGTCAAGATTACTGATCTTACAGCGGCCACAGCGCTTGGTGGAACTGAACTGTTCGAGATGGTTCAGTCTGCCGCGTCGGTCAAGGCAACGGCTACTCAGATCAAGACGTTTGTTGGTAACTCGCTCAACATCACGGGGGGCGTTTTAGGGTCTGTCACGATCAGCAATTCAATTGGTCAGTTTGACTCTATTACGATTACAACCGGCAATGTTGGGTCGATTACGGCTTCTAATGGAACGTATAACTCGCCCACTTTAAATTCCGCTACGCTTAGTAACGCGGTTGGTGAGTTTGACTCAATTACGGTGACGGCTGGCGTCATTCCTTACGACACCATTACGGGAAAGGCTTACGGATTTTTTACGTCAACTCGTGATCAATCTTTTAGCGCCAACGTGGATTCGGTGTTGAGCGTTGATACTGCTGCGCCGTTCAATACAAATGTAACCGTCAACTCTAGCACGCAAATCACGATGCTGAGCGCGGGCGTGTATGAGGTGGGAGCGGCTATTCAGTTTACAAACTCCGATAGCACCGACCACGGTGTCACAGTTTGGTTTAGAAAAGATGGCGTAAACATTCCGGCATCTTCCACAAAGATAGTGGTTCCGAAAGCTGCCGACGGTGGCGCTGCCTTGTTTTACATAGATGGCATTGAGAGCTTTGCCATTAGCAGCTACATCGAATGCGTAATGTCTTTGAGTAGTTCTTTGGTGATTGCTGATTACACGGCGGCGTCTGTTGGACCGCCCGCGATTCCGTCTACGCCATCAGTCAACATTTCGGTTAAGAAGGTTGGCTTATGAAGTGCAAGGGCGATTGGTCTGACTGGCAGATGTACTCCAAGGGTGGAGCAGCGAAAAGTCCGGCTTGGCAGCGCAAAGAGGGCAAGAACCCGGAAGGTGGCTTGAACGCTGCGGGTCGCCGGTCTGCTAAGGCTCAAGGAATGAACTTGAAGCCGCCGGTATCTGCCAGTCAGGCTAAGAAGTCGCCTAAGGCTGCGGCACGACGCCGGTCGTTTTGCGCAAGAATGTCTGGCATGCCGGGTCCGATGAAAGACGAGAAAGGTCGTCCGACTCGGAAAGCGTTATCTTTGAGAAAGTGGGACTGCTGACATGGCTGTCAAGAAAATCGTCAAGAAGCGTCCTGCTAAGAAAGCAAAGCCTGTTGTGGTTGAGACACCAAAACCGTCTTGGCGCGACAAGCTGAATGTAAAGGTCATCGTCCTTCAAGCGGAATTGAATACGCTGAAGTGGCGAATCGTTATGGCGTGGCAATCGCTTAAAGCGAAACTGCGAGGATATTGAGATGAAGTTTAAGTACGTCAAGGAATTTGAATTCCCGGCTGATCGCGGTTTCCGTGGCAGCAACAAGATGCCGTCAAAAGTCGGCAAGGCGTCGGGCGCTCCGCGTATGGAGTCAAAGCCAAAGGTCGGCAAGGGCCAAGGTTTTGCTGATGGTGGCTCAGCCGAAAGTTCTCTTGCCAGATTTAAAGCAAAAGCTGCGGCTTTAAGATCCAAGCCTAAAGTTTCTAAGGCTATAAACATGGAGCTTCCGGGGAAAGGAACCGCTGTTGATGCAGCCCTTGCCCGAGGACGAGAGGCCAGCTACAGGGGTCAGGCTGCACTTAATAAGTTGGCGGACCTTCGTCAGAGGATGGGCGTAAAGCCGCGTCCAACTCCCGTAAAAGGAAAGACAAAGGCGCAGATGGCCGCTGAAGTTTCTAAAGCGCCGCAAATTGCTGACGAATCCGGTCAGTACGATCCGAACCGTGGTAGCTCTGGAATAATTATGGCTCCTGCCCCGGTTTCGATGTCGGCTCCGTCTAGCCCCGCAGTTGTTTCGCGAGGGCGTTATGGAATGCGTCCTACGATGGAATACGCCAAGGGCGGCAAGGCCAAGGTCGGCAAGGTCATGCGTGAGTACAAGGAAGGCAAGTTGCATTCGGGTTCCAAGAAGGGGCCTGTGGTGAAGAACGAGAAGCAGGCGGTTGCGATTGCGCTGTCTGAGGCTCGTAAGGCCGGTGCCAAGATCCCGAAGAAGGCCGAAGGCGGCATCTTCAACGATGAGGGCATGGCATACGAGTCAAAAGGCCCGAAGACTCGTGGCACCGCTCGCAAGGGTCGTATGGAAGGTCGCAGAGAGCGACGGGCGCGTGAAGCTATGGAACGCGCTGAGAAGTACGCTCCGGGTTTGAGCCTTGATATGCCGGACAAGAAGAAGCACGGTGGTATGCCGGTGCATCGCCGTAAGCCAATGTATGGCGGCGGTAAATGCTAAGATAGCTTCCGTGTAGTCAGAGGGGTCTGCTCAGTGCAGTGGACCATGGCGCAAGAGGGACCCTGATGGCGACTTCCGGTACAGTTTCGACAACTCAATTCACGACTAGGCAGGTCATCGACCATGCCTTTAGGCGTTGTCGTCTGGGTGCGCAGCAGATCACCTCCGAGATGATCGACGTTGCGAACGACCAGCTTTATCTGTTGTTGAGCAATTTGGCTAACCGGGGCGTGCAGCTTTGGTGTATTGAGCGGTTGGTGATGCCTCTGTACGAGGGGAATGGCGCGGTAACGTTGCCTTTGGGTACAGTGGATGTGCTCAACACCAACCTTCGCACGTTGCAGGAGGCTACTGGGACAACGGCCACTACGGCTACTACGTTTCAGAACTACAGCGTTGATGGGCTGACGGTTACTACTGTTGGCATTAAGTGGTCTGCTGCGGCCCAGCCGTTTGTAATTGAAACCTCTAACGACGGCATTGCATGGACAGCGGTTGATACAATTCAGGCCACCGATGCGCCTACTCAGGTTGCAGGTGAATGGCTTTGGATTGATACCGAAGTTCCGGTAACAGCAGACTATTTCCGCGTTCGCGTGACGAGCGGTACCCTATCGGCCTCGGAAGTTTACTTTGGGAACACTCCTAACGAAATTCCCATTGCAAGACTCAATCGTGATGACTGGACGGCGTTGCCCAATAAGTCCTTCCTTGGCCGTCCTTTGCAGTTCTGGTTTGATCGTCAGCGTGATCAGCCAGTCATGCGTTTGTGGCCGGTGCCTAATGCGGCTGCGGAAACCCAGCAAATCGTGTTGTGGCGGCATCGCTACATTCAAGACGTTGGAACCATGACGCAAGAGCTAGATGTTCCGCAGCGTTGGTTTGATGCCATCGTTGCCCTTCTTGCTTCTAAGTTGGCTGAAGAGACACCGGAAGTTGACGCTGGTTTGATGCCAATTTTGGAAGCTAAGGCTGATAAGGCTTTGGCGATGGCTGAGAGCGAAGAGCGCGATAACTCTCCGATTTACTGGACACCAAATCTGAATCCGTACACACGATGAGTTTATTCTTAGACACTCGTGGACAGCCGTATGCGGCAATTGCAATTTGCGACCGTTGCGCTCGCAAGTTCCCGCTTGCGGAATTGATGCCCGATAGAAACTATCCGGGGCTTCGCGTGTGCAAAGATGATTTGGATGAGCTTGATCCGTATCGTCTACCAGCTCGACAGACTGAGCGCATTACGTTGCCGTTTGTTCGCCCGGATGTTCCGTTGACTTCGCAGCCGTATGGTGTGATCTCAGAAGACGGTAATACGTTCTTGGTCAATGAATCGTTTGATGATTACCTTGAGCCGGAGCAACCGCTGTAATGGCTAACGTACCCAGCAATTTGATTCCTTCGAGAATCTCGCAGTTGCCGCAAGCTCCGGTTGCGGACCCGGCTGGCTATTTTCCTATTACGATTTCTGGCACGACGTACAAAGTTCAGTTCAGTCAGATCTTGGGCAACGTCGAGGTTCCGGCTTCGCGTCAGATCATTGCTGGCACCGGTTTGACGGGCGGTGGTTCGCTGTCGGCGGACATCACGATTGCCGTAGCCAACGGTGGTATTGGTAACGATCAACTGGATACGACGGGTGTTGCTGCTGGGACGTATGGTTCTAGCACGGCGATTCCTGTCGTCACGGTTAACAACAAGGGTCGCGTTACTGGCGTCAGCACGACGGGGATTTCCATCTCCGGGTATGTGCCGGACAGCCGTCAGATCGTTGCGGGTACGGGGTTAATCGGCGGCGGGAATCTGTCGGCGGATCGCACGCTGGCGATTGATTATTCTAGCGTCATTCCCTCGGCACTTGGCTCTGCAACGATTGGCTCTGCTAGTACACCGGCACGAGCGGATCACGTTCACCCGGCGCTGGATCTAGGAGACTCAACCGAGACGACTGGCGTTTTGCCGATGGGTCGTGGCGGTACTGGCGCTGGGATGGTTCCGGTTGCGGGCGCTATTGCCTACTCAACGGGGTCCAGTTTTGCCCTTGGCTCTCCGGGTACAGCCGGTCAAGTTTTGGTTTCTGGTGGAACCGGAGCTTATACGTGGGGCAGCGTGCAGTTAATTGCGCCTGTTGCTGCGAACACCGTATTTTCGGGACCGACGAGCGGTGGCAATGCTGATCCGACGTTCCGTGCGTTGATTAATGCTGACATTCCTTCGACGCTCAACGGCAAAACGATTGAAAGCGCGACGATTACCAATGCGTTGTCGCTGACGGCGGTTAGTGGAAACATCACGACGCTGAGCAGCACTTCTGGCTCAATCGGCACGTTAACGGGCACGAGTTGGACGGTCACCAATTTCACGGCGACCAGCGCCACAATCAGCAACTTCACCTTTACGTCATCGACCGTCACGGATTTGACGGCTACGCGTCTGACGGCAACGAGCGCGTCTATTTCTCAGTTGGGGCTTGGGTCTGCCAGCGTCACAACGTTGACGGGTGTTAGCGCCAATATCACGACGCTTACCGGTAGCTCGGCTGGCATTACGACCATCAGCACGGGTTCGTTGACCGCGACTAATCTGACTTCGACCAGCGGCACAGTAACCACGCTGGCTTCGACCTCGGCTGCGATTACGAACTTGTCGGTGACGAGCCTGACGGTTTCGAGTTTATCGTTGGCTAATGCCACGTTCACGAGCGCCAGCATCACGACTCTGACTTCTGGGTCGGCTGGTATTACAACCCTGAGCGCAGGGTCTGCCGACATTACAAATCTGTCGGTATCAAGTCTGACGGTTTCGAGTTTGTCGCTAACCAACGCGACCTTCACCTCGGCCACGATTACGACGCTGACTTCTACATCGGCGGGGATCAGTACGCTGTCGGGTACGGCCTTGGGCTACGCCAGCGGCAACATTACGGTACTCACCAGCGGGTCGGCCACGCTGACTAACCTGTCGGCAACAAGCGGAACGGTTTCAACGCTGACCTCGGCTTCGGCGGGTATTACGAATCTGTCAGTTTCGAGCCTCACTGTCAGCAGTCTGTCGCTGGCCAATGCGACCTTTACCTCGGCAACCATCACGACGCTGACTTCTACTTCGGCTGAAATTACCACCTTGAGCAGCGGGTCGCTGACGGCAACGAATCTGACCTCAACCAGCGGCACTATTTCGACTCTGGCCGGAACAAGCGCCAGCATCACCAACTTGTCTTTGGGCAGCTTGGTCATTGGGTCAACGACGCTGGTTGCCAATCTCAACGCCGATTTGCTGGATGGGCAGACGGGAAGTTATTATTTGGACTTGGCTAACGCCACAGGAACCCTGAGCGGGGGAGCATACTAATGCCTACGATTCTTCTGAAGAAAAGCGACACTCCGGGTTCAGTTCCGGGCACAGCCAACTTAACTAACTTGGCGGGTGGCGCTGAAGTTGCTGTCAACACGGCAGATAAGCGGATGTTCTCCATGACTTCCGCCAGCGCTGTTATTGAACTGGGCACGAACCCGTCGAGCCTGACTTGCGCGGATGCCTCGTTCACGGTTGCCCGAGTTGGCAGCTTGACCATCAGCAGCTTGTCGCTGACGAACGCGACTTTTGCGTCGGCTACGATCACGAATCTCACTAGCACTAGCGCCACAATTAGCAGCGCATTGACGTTGAACGGCGGCACCGCCAACGGCGTGTTGTATCTGAACGGCAGCAAGGTGGCGACGAGTGGGAGTGCGCTGACGTTTAATGGAACTTCGTTTGGTGTTGGCTCATCGTCTTATGGCGATGCAGGGACTATTGGTCTGTCTGTTGGTGTTGCTGGTTCTACTGCTGGCGGCTTGCAGTTGTGGGCAAGTTCTTCGCAAGAACATTACATCCAATGGGGTGACTCAACGACTGGTTCTGCTACCTATGCCGGTGCAATCTCTTATTCTCATACAAGCGATTTCATGCGATTCTGGGTAAACAGTACAGAGCGTCTCCGTATTA